>Ga0209726_10001314_pt1 | contig 40820 bp, 32 predicted proteins | sample Subgrocontami54m_FD_187453 | JGI IMG/M metagenome (GOLD analysis project Ga0209726, IMG submission 187453) | Subsurface groundwater microbial communities from S. Glens Falls, New York, USA - GMW46 contaminated, 5.4 m (SPAdes) (version 3) | ecosystem: Environmental > Aquatic > Deep subsurface >...
AGTAAGCGGCTGCGAGTGGGCCGCTTACTTCGTGCGCGGCTCTTACTTCTGGCGACTCATCAATTCATGCGTGACAGAGCACTAGGTGGCCTGCTCCCCATCAAAACTTCGGCGCTTCTTCGAATAGCGCTCCAGCAACGGCTTCAACCACGGTTCCAGAATGGCCGGCGTTTCCGACACGTCCTTTTTCCACTCGGCTTCCTTCGTCGGCAGCCAGTAGCGGAACGGGTCATTGCGGCGGCCGGCGCCTTGGTGGGCGATCAGGCCCAGACCGGCGGCGCGGCACAGCCAGGCGTACAGGCTGGTGTCGGCGGGACGGGCGAAGTCGGCGGGCCATTGAGCGAGGATGTCGCGGCGCGTCAGTTTGCCCTCGGCGTCTTCGAACACCACGCGCAGCCGCTCCCAGTTCGTGACAAACTCATCGCTGGCGAAGTCGCCCAGACTGCGATAGTCGGTGCCGGCGGCGTTCAGTTCCAGGACGAGTTGGCGCGGCGTGCGCTCGGCGCGCGAGAAGGCAATCAGGCGACGTCGGCGATCGTCGGCGCCGGCGTATGGGCAGCGGTACATCTCCAAGACGATGTCCGGGTTGCCGCCAAACGCCCCGCTGCCGCGCGCCGCCTGGCCCGGCAGACACATGCCCTTCTTCGGATGATGCTGCAGCCAAATGGCCATGCCCGCGTCCGTCAGCTTTTGCAAGGGCAGCATGGCCCGCATGACGCAGTCGGCGTTGTTCTCGCTGCCGCCGGGAAAGAGCGACGAAATGGTGTCGATCGCCAGGAAGCCCAGGCCGTGCTCGCGGCGCAGGTCGGCCACCTGGTCGATCAGGTCGAGCCATTGGTCCATGGTCGGTTTGCCGGCGAACGGTCGGCACAGGAAATAGACGTGGCGCAGGTCGAGCTTGTGATGGCGCGGCCGCCACAAGCTGTCCGGTTCTTCGGACACGACGATGGGCCGCGTGGGCGTCACCGGCATGTCCGCCAGGGCGCCGCCGGCCTTGAAGCGGTTGAGCAGAATCGACAAGAGCGTCGTCTTGCCGGACTTCCATTGGTTGGTGAGGATGGTCACCTGGCCCGGCGCGGCGTAGCCGTCCCACAGCCAGGGGATGGCCGGCGCCTCGAGGTCGAGGCGTTCGCCCCAGAAGCCGGGCTTGCGGTTGGCGGGTTGAGGGTCGCGCGGTGAGGAAGCGGTGGACATGGTGGGCTCCTTGATCAAAGGTGTTGGACCAAAAGGGTGATTTCATTCAGGGGGTCCAAGTGCTGAACGAAACGGGTCGAAAGGCCGTTTCCGCAACGTCTTGCCAATCCATCGGTTACGCCGCAAAGTTCCGCCACTCTCGTTTTCGTTCGACACTTTCGGTGTGTGCTGAACGCAAATGAATGAAATGCCGAGAGTGCTCGGGACGAGTTCATCGCCCCAGCTTACCGCGCGCGTTGAGGAATTCATAACTCAGTTGCGGCACATTCTGCGGACGCTCCGAAATCGGGACGGCGGCGCACCAATTTCGCGTCCGCGGCCCACAGCGGATCCGGCTCTTCCTGTGCGGGCGGCGTCCAGGGCACGGGCGTTTCGGCCATCCAGCAGCCCAGGTGATTCGCTTTGGCGAGCACCTCGACGTGCGCGAAGCTGCCGTTTGACTGGATTGGAAAACGGCGCAACACGTCCGCGCGATACAAGCGGAACACACACTCCGCATCGTGCAACTTGACGCCGAATATGTGCCGGATGCGGCAGCGGCGTCCCAACCCGCGCCAGCCGAGCCAACTGACGCGCGGCTCGTCGGCGTAACCGAGCAGCACGCGCGTCAACAGCCGTTTGATCAATCCCAGGGCGCGTAGCCACAATGGCGGCGGGGATTCGACACGCCAGCCGCCAACGACATCCACCTGGTCGATGCGCGCGAACAGGCCCTCGGCGTCGGCGGGTTGAAATTGTCGATCGGCGGTCGTGGTCAGCAGCAAAGGATGACGTGCCAAGAGGACGGCGGTTTGCAAACAGGCCCCGCTGCCGGTCGGCGTGACGTGATGGACGATGCGCACCCGAGGATCGCCGAGCGGGCCGATGCAGTTGGCGGATGCACGTTCCGGGATGACCACCAGCACCTCGGCCTCGCCGGGACGTGTGTTGAGCCAGGCGCGCCAGGCGTGCACGGTTGCTTCAAGCTCGGCGCCGCCTGCCCGCGCAAGCAGCACTACGCTCAACGGAGCATCGGCGATTTTGGGTCGCTCGGGCACGGCGGCAAGCATGCGACTGTTGTATCACTTGTAATCCGTGCGCGTCAGCGTTTCCTCGCTGAGGATGCCTGGGCCGCCGAGTTGCGAGTAGTTGCCGACCAGGCGGTGCCCCGATTCGATGGTGTACATCGTAATGCCGGCCTGGCCTTGACTGATCCACGACATGCAGAAGACGTTGCCCTTACGCAGGCCGATGCCGATGTACGCGACGCCGACCCCGCGCTTGTACGTGACTAGATACGCGTCGCCCATGCGCTCGATGTCCACCTCGGCGGCGTGCTTGCTGCCGTCGATTTCCGTCGAGACCGAACGGTAGGTGCCGGTGAGATCGGGCCCGTCGTCCTTGTTGCGGATGCGCTTGCTGACCATGAGCAAGCGCCCGGAGCCTGCCGCCGCGCTGAATTCCTTGGGCCGCTCTTCGCCGGGAACATGGAAGCAGATTTTCAGGGCGTCGCCTTCGACCGTGTAGATGCCGAGCATGGTTTCGCCTTTTTGCGGGCCGCGCATGATCGTGGCGTTGACCGTTTTCGGCGATTTGCCGGGGTCGAGCTTCAACATGCCGATCTGAATCAGGTTGTCGGGCCGGCGGAACAGAAAAGTGTCGCGGCCGAAGAAGAGCGTGCGGCCTTTCAAATCTTCCGCGGCGGTCTTCGCGCCGTCTTCTTGCATCGATTCGATCTGCCAGCCGCCTTGCAAGCGCGCCAGTTCTTGTTTGAGGGCCGTCTCCTTGGGCGTGGGAATATCGGGCTGTGCGAGCAGCAAACCAACCAACGTGGCGGCGTGGAACACCATGACAATCTTCCTTGAGTAAGCTCGACTTGCCTGTCGCCGGGCAAGCCGATGGGTGAATCCCTGGGCGAAACAAAGTTCCCATTCTACGCAGTCGCGCCGAAGCACGCTAGGGCAGTGCGCTGCAAGGAAGCGCGCAGCCGACACGCGAGCTTCATTCACGCGTGTTATCGGACATCGTGAAAAGCGCTCGCTTGGCGGTTTCGCGCTTCGTGATATTCCGCAACACCATCAAATCGCGGTCATGCTTCGCGTCAAGCAGATCGCCCAGCGGAAACACTTCTTCAAGTTGTGGATGGGGCGATTGCTGTGCCCATGCGCGCGCGCATTCGGCAGGCATGACGAAGTAGATTGGCCGCGGCTCGTTGGCCCAAATCGCAAGGTTCTCCCATTCCAGAATGCTGCCGAGCGGCCGGCGCAAGTGAAATGCCAGCGGATGGACCTCGGCGCGGAAGAAGATGATGGGCGTGTCCGGCCCGGCGTGCGTGCGCAGTTTCTGGGCAGCGGTGCGATAAGGCCAGGCGTCATCGTGCCGGTGCAAGTAAACCGCCCAGCACGCGGCATAACCGAGCAACGTGCCCGCCAGCGCCGCCGGCGCCCAGCGCGGCCGCGCTTCGGTCCACCAGCGCTCGGCAACGGCGCCCAGGAACAGCGCCAGCCCTGGAAAAGCCGGCAGCAGATAATCGGCGCGCTTGAAACGCATCAGCGACAGCAGGCCGGCGATCGCCAGGAACCAAACAAAGCCGAGTCGAATGACGGTATCGTCGCGCCACCACCCTTTTGTCCAAACGAGCCAGGCGGCGGCGGGTGCGATCAGACTCCACGGCAGGGCATCGATCCAGAAGCGGGCGGCATAGAACCACCACGGATGGGCGGCGAGTGTTTCGGAGCCGAACCCGCGCTCGAAGTTGTGATAAACGAAGAAGACATCCCAAAGCCGGCCGCTGGTTTGCAAGTTCGCCCACAGAAACCACGGCGCGGCGATGAGCGCGACGATTGCCGCGCCCCACCACCACGAGCCGCCGCTGACTCGTTTAGCGACGCTTCGCAGCAGCGTCGTGGGTCGCAACTCGTCGGCGTCAGCGACCATCAGCGCCGCTGCCACTCCCGCCACCAGCACCGCGGCGATGGGTCCCTTAAGCAGCATGCCGCACGCGACCGCTACATAACCACCGGCGCGCCAGCGCCACGAGGCGCCACCCAGGTAGAAGCACCCCAGCGCCGCGGTCACCGCGAGTGTCAACGGCATGTCAATCCGCCCGACGCGCGCCAGCCAGGTGAAGTGCCAGCAAGTCGCCAAAACGCACGCCGCCGCGAATCCCGCCACCGATCGACCGTTGCGCCATAGGAGAGCGAAGATGAGCAGCGCGCACACCAACGCCGCAAGCGCAGCCGGCAGCCGCACGGCCCAGGCATCCACGGCCCCGTGCAGCCAGGCGACGAGCGCGACCAGCCAATAATAGAGAGGCGGCTTCTGCAGCTCGATCTGTTCATCAAAGAGCCGTGGCAGTCCCCACTGCCCCGTCTCCAAGATCACGGCCGCATTTTGCCCCGCCCGCGCCTCGTGGCTGCTGGAAAGTTCGCGGACGCCCAGGCCGCGGAAAAAGAGAAAACTGCCGAGGACGATCAGGATCGCTGCCGGGACGAACCAGGAATAGCGAGCGCCGGATGAATAAGGATTGAACATGATCATTGGTCGTGCAGGCGAGCCGCCCGCATTACGCCACCAAGCGTTGCGCATGTGCCTCATGGAGGCGCTGATAGAGCGGACACGTCTTGAGCAAATCGGCATGCGCCCCTTCCGCCACCACGCGGCCCTGATCGAGCACCACGATGCGATCGGCGATTTCCAACGTGTTGAAGCGGTGCGTGATGATGAACGTCGTGCGGCCGCGCATGAACTCGCGCACGATGCGATGCACTTCCACCTCGGTCTCGGCGTCGGCCTGGCTGGTGAATTCGTCCAGGATCAAGACGCTCGGATCGCTCAGGATCGCCCGCGCCAGGCTGAGCCGCTGCTTTTGCCCGCCCGACAGCTTCGTCCCCGCCTCGCCGACGCGCGTCTCGTACCCCCTGGGCAGCTTCAGGATGTAGTCGTGCGCCCTGGCCTGCTTGGCGGCTTCCTCGACCTGTTCTTTGGTCGCGTTCGGCTTGCCGTAGGCGATGTTGCTGTAGATCGTGTCGTCGAACAGGATCGTGTCCTGGGTGACGACGCCGATCTGCTTGCGCAAGCTGCGCAGATGCGCGGTGCGGATGTCGACGCCGTCGAACAGAATGGTGCCGTGGTCCGGGTCGAAAAACCGCGGCAACAGATTCAGGAGCGTCGTCTTGCCGCAGCCGTTCTTGCCGACCAGCGCGATGACTTCGCCGTTCTTCACGCGCAGATTGACGCCGCTGAGGATCGGGTGGCCGGGATCGTACGAGAAGCAGACGTTTTGGAACTCGATGGCGTCGTGGTGGCGTTCGAGGCGCGGGCCGCTGCCGTTGGCCAGAATCTTCGGCTCGCGGTCCATGAAGCCGAAGATGCGGTCGGACGCGGCCCACCCGGCCTGGATACGCGTGTAGACGCTGGAAAGCTTGCGCACCGGATCGGCGATGGCGGCCAGCAACGCATAGAGCTGCAAGAGCGATTCCATGTCGAGCGGCGTGCCGGTCAAGTTGATGAAGCCGAGAATCCGATCCGGCCTTTCCAGCACGATATAGGCGCCCATCAGCAACGAGGCGGCGATGATCACGACGCTGAAAAACTCGATGATCGGCCCCGACAGCGCGTCGAGCGTGACGACCCACATCGCCTTCTGGTAGTATTCCTTGGTGGCGGCGCGAAACCGGCGCCGCTCGTGCGCCTCGCGGGCAAACGCCTTGACGATGCGAATCCCCAAATACGTCTCTTGCAGAATCTTCAAGATGTTCGACATCCGTTCGAGAACCTTGCGCGTCGCCCGCTTCATGTTCCGGCCGATGCGCGTGAGCACGTAAAACGAAATCGGCACCAGAACCAGGAACATCACGGTGAGCTGCCAGTGAATCCAACAGGCGACGGCGATGCAGGCCAGCGCGCGCAACGGCTCGGCGATGATTTTGCCCAACAGCGTTTTCATGCCCGAACCGAGCGTTTCCATGTCCATGGTGCAGCGCGACATCAATTCATTGCTGCCGGTGGCGTTGAAGCTGGCGACGTCGAGCCGGACTGTGCGCCGGAAGAAGACGTTGCGCAAGTCGAACAGCGAACGATTGACGACGTTGCCGACTAGCGTTTCCTGGAAGAATTCGAAGATGCCCTTGATCGCCACTGCCGCGATCACAAAAACCATCATCAGCGCGAGAGTTTGGAATTTGCCTTCAGGCAGGAACGCGTCGATAAAGCGCTTGGCGACCTGATAGCGATACGATTCATTGCGGGCGGATTCGAGCTTGCTTTCCCAGTCCGCGAGGTTGCCGGAGATCTTGCGGATGTCAATGCGGACTTGCGCCCCGTCGGGCTGTAGCTCCAGGTCCGCCTTTTTGTCCTGGATTTCTTTGATTTTGTCTTGCAGCGGCGGAATCGTTTCTTTGTCAACTTTCTTGATCGTCTTGTTGACCCAGCTCTGCAGATTCTCCTCGCCGCCGAGAATTTTCAGCAACGGATAAATCGCCGTGAAATTGAGGCCCCACAGGATCGCGGCCAAGAGGGCGCACAGCACCGAAAGCAGTACGCGATAGCGATAGGGCCAGGCGTATTTGAGCGCCCGCAGGAAATTCTTCATGGCGACCGGTTTCCAACATCCGTGTGTTAGCCCGAAGCGCAAGCGAGCGAAATTTGTACCACAATCGCGGCGCGGCGAACAAGGCAGGACAACCATGTGCATTGCGCGGCTTAACGCGCCTGCCTGTTGCTCGCTGCTTACCCAAAATCACGCTCCACAATCTCATGTTCCGTACCGGCGCGCGCTTTTTTCTTCGGTCCAACCACCGCTTCGTGTAGAATAACCCCATCTTCACTTTCCCGTTTCCCAGTGAGGGCCATGTCATGTTCCCACAAACTCAGCGGCGCACGTTTCTACGGCAAATGGCGAAGGCGGGCTTGTTGGCCAGCGCCGGCGAATATGCGTTTCTCAACAGTTTGCCGCCGCTGTCGGCCCAGGAGGTGCGGGCGGCACGCAACATGGCCCGCGTCGCCGCCGACATCGAGCCGCTCGTGCGCCTCATCGAGGACACCGACCAAGCGCAGCTCATCCAAGCCGTGGCGGAGCGCGTCCGCGGCGGCACGAGCTATCAACAACTGCTGGGCGCCGTGATGCTCGCCGGCGTGCGCGGCATTCAGCCCAGACCGGTCGGGTTCAAGTTCCATGCGGTGCTCGTCGTCAACTCGGCGCACCTGGCGAGTCTGGCGGCGCACGACCGCGACCGCTGGCTGCCGCTTTTCTGGGCCTGCGACAATTTCAAGCGCTCGCAGGCGACCAACGCGCAACAAGGCGATTGGCGCATGGCGCCCGTGGACGAAGCGCATCTACCCGCCGCCGCCCACGCCGGCCAGCGCTTCCGCGAGGCGATGGAAAACTGGGACACCGACGCCGCCGACCGCGCCGTTGCCGCCTGGTGCCGCACGGCCGGGGCCAACGAAATCTACGAAACCTTCTGGCGTTACGGCGCCCGCGATTTCCGCGACATCGGCCACAAGGCAATCTTCGTCGCCAACAGCTACCGCACGTTGCAAACCATCGGCTGGCGGCACGGCGAACCGATTCTGCGTTCGCTCGCGTATGCTCTCTTGGAACACGAAGGCGGCAATCCCGCGCAGCGCGACGCCGAACAGGACCGGCCGTGGCACGACAATATCCGCCGCGCCGCCCGCATCCGCGCGGACTGGCAGCGCGGCCGCATCGACCGCGCGGCAACGACCGATTTGCTCGCCACCTTGCGAACAGCGACGGCGCCGGAGGGCAGCGAAGCCATCGTCGCCAAGCTCAACGCGGGCATCGATCCGGCCTCGCTTTGGGACGCCATCTTTCTGACGGCCGGCGAATTGCTCATGCGTCAGCCCGGCATCGTCGGCCTGCACACGCTCACGACGATGAACGCCCTCTGCTACGCCTACCAGACGAGCGGCAACGATGAGACGCGCCGCATGATGCTCCTGCAAGCCGCGGCGTTCTTGCCGATGTTCCGCAAGAACATGGAAGGCCGCGGCCAATTGCGCGGGGACATCCGCATCGACACGCTGGAAGCAGCGGCTGGAAACGGGGCGCCGACCGTAGATGAGGTGTTCGCCGAGGTGAGCCGCGACAAGCTGACCGCGGCACGGAAGACGCTGGCGCTGTTGCAAGCAAATCAGGACAACGCACAACCGCTGCTGGCCGCGGCGCGTCGGCTGATCTTTTCCAAGGGCAACGACTCGCACGACTACAAATTCAGCTCGGCCGCCCTGGAAGACTTCTACAACGTGACCCCCGGCTGGCGCGACCGCTTCCTGGCCAGCAGCGTTTTTTGGCTGAAGGGCTCGACCGGCGCGGACACCGATGTGGCGCGACGCATTCGCGCGGCGCTGGCGTGAAGGACGACGGGGTGAAGCGCCCGCGCGTAGTTTACCGTTTCGCGCTCGGAGAAGACAGTCGCATAACTACAATCAAGGAACGCAAACGTGAATCGACTGATGACCTTTCTGTTCGTTTGTGTGACGCTTGGGGCAACGCCAGGGTTCGCTCCCGCCCAGGAAAAAAGCGTCAACCCCGGCATCAACAAGCCGTTCGACAGCCCCGATCTCAAGAAATTCCTCGGCGCCTTTGAAGGCGAGAGCCGGGAGATCTATGCCAAGCGCAAGGAAATCGTCCAGGCCTGCAACGTCAAGCCGGGGATGGCGGTAGCGGACATCGGCGCCGGCACCGGCCTGTTTACGCGTATGTTTGCTCAGGAAGTGGGCTCGAAAGGGAAGGTCTTCGCCGTCGAGATCGCGCCGGCGTTTCTGGAGCACATTGCCAAGACCGCCAAGGAAGCGAAACTGACGAACATCGCGCTGGTCAAATGCACGCAGACATCCGCCGAGCTGCCGGCGAATTCCGTCGACGTCGCTTTCATTTGCGACACGTACCATCACTTCGAGTTTCCGCACAAAACCATGACGTCGATCCACAAGGCACTCAGGCCGGGCGGCGCCGTCATCGTCATCGATTTTCACCGCATCCAAGGCAAGAGTAGCGACTGGGTGATGGGCCACGTCCGCGCCGGGCAGGAGAAATTTGAACAAGAAATCGCCGACAGCGGCTTCAAGAAGGTCGGCGAAGAGAAGTTCTTGAAGGAGAACTATCTGTCCCGCTTTCGCAAGGTGGAGGCGGGCAAATGAACTAAGCGGCGCGTGTCGCGACGACCGCGGCTGTGAACATCGCGTCCAATGCTGCAAGCGTCGCCGCGGTCGCCCCCTGCTGCGATTGCACGAAGTGCCGCGCCGCTTCGCCCAAACGATTGCGCAATTCCGCATCGCCCAAGAGTCGCAACACGTCACGCTCCAGCGCCGCCGCATCGGCACATTCGAGCGCCGCCTGAAGGTCCTTTAGCCGCGCCACCGTATCCTTGAAGTTCCAAGTGTGCGGCCCAAACAGAACGGCTGCCCCGTACGCCGCCGGCTCGATCATGTTCTGCCCGCCGCGCTGCCCGTCGAAGCTGCCGCCAACGAACGCGACATCGGCGAGGCCCCAGACGGTGCCAAGTTCGCCGATGGTGTCCACCAAAATGATGGGATGATCCCCGTTTAGCCCCAGTTCGCAGAACCGGGGCGGACCGAGGGCACTTCTGCGAATCCAGGGCAGTCCGGAAATCCGCAACAACTCGGCAACCGCATCGAAGCGATCCTTCTGCCGGGGCACTATGATCAGTCGCAGGTTCGGAAACTGTTCCTGTGCACGCCGGTAAATGTCAAGCGCCATTTCTTCTTCCGGTGCCTGCGTACTGCCGGCGACCCAGACCAGCTCATCTTCGCTAATGCCGAACAGCTCGCGAAGGGCCAGCGTCTTGGGATTGCGCCGGTCGCTCTGAGCGCCGTCGTATTTCACGGAGCCGGTGACGATGACGTTGCGAGCGCCGAGATTGCGGTAGTTGCCCGCGTATTCCTCCGTCTGAGCCAGAATGACGTCAAACCTTGCGAACAGCCCCTGCACGAGCCAGCGCAATTTGCGAAAGCGGCCGGCGCTGCGCGGGCTCATGCGGCCGTTCATGATCGCCAATTTCACGCCGCGTTTCTTCGCCGCCCAAAGGAAATTGGGCCAAATCTCACTCTCGGCCAGCACAACCAAATCGGGCTGCACGCGCCGGAGCGCGTTTTTCACCGCCCACGAGAAATCGAAAGGCCAGTAGATGACCGGCAAATCCGGGAAGCACTTGCACGCCTCGTCGTGGCCGGTGTCAGTCGTGGTCGAAATGACGACGTCGTGATCCGGATGCCGCTGGCGATATTTGGCGACGACCTGCCGCAAAAGATGAATCTCACCGACGCTGACGCCATGGAACCAGACGCAACGTCCTGCATTTCGCTTGCGGCTTAGCGAAACGCGGCCAAGCAACTTGTCCGCTAACCCGCGTCGATATTTCCCCGTGGCAATCGCCTTGTAGACGAGCCACGGCGAAAAGAGCAGCAGCACGAGCAGGTAGATGAGGTTCAATAGGTAAGGCATGGGAGTCCGTTCCCGGTGCAATTGGTACTCAATTCTGAATGCTTGCGATCAAGCCAGCTCGTCGGAGCTTTTCTTCCAGCTCGACGGTAAGCTCTTGTTGCACCTGTCGCACAGCAACGTTGGGCGGGAATTCACGCTCCGCAAAAATCCCAGACGGAATGTGGCGCAAAGCAAGCGCGTAGCGACCGCCACCAAGGATATAGTGCAATCGCTCCAATTCCATTTCGGGAATGCCGGGAATCAACATGCTATTTGTCCTACGTGCCAGCAGATGCCAATCGTTGCCGAGCAAGCGCTTTGGTCATCCGCATCAAATGCTCGATATGCAGGCAAAGCGCCAATTCGTCTTTTTCTTCCCGAGACAGCACGTTGGTCTTTTGGCGATGAATCAAATCGGCAACTCGCTCACTGGCTGCTTTGGAGGCCTGGAATTCCGCCACAGCTTTTTGCGAAGGACCGCTCGCAATGAAATCCGCAAGCTCTGCACAAACGGGGTTTGTAGCGTCCATTCCATGCCCGCCTTTGACCATAGCGCACAGGTCATGCAGCTCCGGTTTTCCGCATGCAACAATTCTTATACTTTTTCCCGCTCCCACAAGGACACGGGTCGTTGCGCCCAATCTTGGCGCGCGTGTTGCGGATCGGCTCGACCTTCTTGGCGCTCTGGCTGGCGGCGACGGCGGCTTGTTGTTCGGCGGTCATGCTGCCGGCCGAGGCGTAGGTGCTCTGCGCTTGCTCGTGAATCACGGCGCTGATCGACCAGATCGATTCCTCGAAGCTCTCGTCGTCTTCCAGGCGGAAGATCGAGTCGGTGACCTTGTCGCCCAGGCCTTCCCACATCGCATCGAATTCCTTCATGCCCTGGCGTTTGTACTCGGTCTTCGGATCGATCTGCGCGTAGCCAACCAGTCCGATGCCCTGGCGCAGGTGGTCCATCACGTACAGGTGGTTCTTCCAGGCGCGATCGAGGCGATCCAGCAAGAGGCCACGCTCGACGCGTTTCATCTCGGGCCGGTAACGCTGATCGAAGGCGTTCCACAGATGGTTGCGGGCTTCATCGAGCGTCTTGCCGATTAGCTCGTGCGGCACGACTTCCAGGCCCAGGTTGGTGCGGCACCACTCGGCGAGGTCCTGGGCGTCCTTTTCCTCGGCGACGCTGGCGCCGGCGAACTCGTCGTGCAGCTTGGCGTCGAGGTCGGCCTGCGTCCCCGGCGGAAAAGCCTGACGGCTCGCGGCGAACAACATCTCTTGCAGCTTGCTGCGCGTCTGCGTGCGGAAGTCTTCCTCGGTGATTTCCGAAAAAGGGGTCAGACCCCCTAAAATCACGGGGTCAGACCCCTTTTTCGGAACGGCGCCGCCGAAGCGGGCCCCGAACCAGCGGAACAGGCCCTCGCGATCGTAACGCGGTGCTCCCATCTGGAACGGCACCCGCGACTGCTCCGGCATGAACCGCGCCATCGCCACCTTCACCGGGAACTCGTTTTCCTTTTGCCGGTAGAGTTTGTGGACCTCGGCAATCAGCGAATCCTTGATCTGCTCCCGGCCCTTGTCGGCGATGCTCGCGGGCTCGATGAGCAGGTCGAACTTTTTCTTCATCCACTTGCACAATTCGCTCGGGCCCCAATCCTCCTGCAAATACTCGGCGCCTTTGCTCAGATCGACCGCGGCGATATACTTCTCGGCTTCGGCGATCAGGTATTGCGCCAGGTTGTCGCGGCCGATCTTCTTCAACTGTCGCTCGTTGGTCTTGAGGCTCCACAGCTTGTTGACGCGGCCCGAGATCGCCTGCCAGTTCCATTCGCTTTCGTCGGTGTCGAGCGGTAGGTTCTCGTCCATCGCCTCCTGGATTTGCGTCTGCACCATCTTCTTGGCGCGCGTGCAGGCCACGTTCACGGCGTCTTCGTAGGAAGTGCGCACAAACTCCGCGGCATTGAACTCGATGCCCAGTTGCAGCGCGGCCAGCTCGGCGAAGCTAGCCGGGCCGTAATCGTCGGCCAGGAAGCGGTCGAGGGCGCCGTCGAGCTGCCCCTCGATCATCTTGAGCATGAGGATCTTGCAGTTGCCGCCGTTGAGAATGTCTTGGCGGTAGCCGTAGACCTTCTTGCGCTGATAGTCCATCACCTCGTCGTATTCGAGCAGGTTCTTGCGGATGTCGAAGTTGCGCTCTTCGACCTTCTTTTGGGCGGCTTCGATGCGCTTGCTGACCATGCGGCTTTCGATCGCCTGGCCGTGCTCCATTCCCATCTTTTGCAAGATGCGGGTGACCCACTCGCCGGCGAAGATGCGCATCAGGTCGTCTTGCAGCGACAGGAAGAAGCGGCCCGAGCCTGGATCGCCTTGCCGGCCGGCGCGGCCGCGCAGCTGGTTGTCGATGCGCCGCGCCTCGTGCCGCTCGGTGCCGACGATGTGCAAGCCGCCCATGCTTGCGACCTTGCGGCCTTCTTCTTCCATCTTCTCCTTGGTGCGAATCTCGGCGACGGTCTTTTTCCAGACATCGTCGGGCACTTCGAGGCGCGTGGGATACAGGAAGCGGCCGTCCTCGCCCTTGACGTCCTTGAGGCGGGCCCAGGCGAGCGTCTCGGCGTTGCCGCCCAGGATGATGTCGGTGCCGCGGCCGGCCATGTTCGTCGATATCGTCACGCCGCCGATGCGTCCGGCTTGGGCGACGATCTCGGCCTCGCGCTGGGCGTATTCCGGTTTGGCGTTGAGTAGCTCGTGCGTGATGCCGCGCCGTTGCAACAGCCCGCTCAGCTTTTCCGACTTGTCCACGTCGGTGGTGCCGATCAGCATCGGCCGGCCATGATAGTCGATGCGGTCGATGTCGTCGCGCTTGATCGTCTTGCGTTCGCGTGGCTCGCGGACTTCGAAGTCGAGGCCTTCGTCGGTTTCTTTCTTGACGATGCCGATCAAGGGGGTGCCGTCGTTGAGATAGACGACATCCAAACGGTGGATGCGCTCGATCTCATCGACGACCGCCTCCCACTTTTCCTTCTCGGTGAGATAGATTTGGTCGGTGTAGTTGGTGCGGATGAGCGGCTGGTTCGTGGGGATGGCAACCACGTCGAGCTTGTAGATCTTCCAAAACTCGCTCGCCTCGGTCATGGCGGTGCCGGTCATGCCCGCCAGCTTCTTGTAGAGCTTGAAGTAATTCTGCAACGTGACGGTCGCCAGCGTTTGGGTCTCTTCCTTGATCTCGACGCCGTCGCGTTCGTGCTTGGCTTCGACCGCCTGGTGCAAACCGTCGGACCACTGCCGGCCGACCATCAAACGGCCCGTGAATTCATCGACGATGATGACGCTCATCTCTTTGGTTTCGGGATGCGGCATCGTCACGTACTGCCGGTCCTTGTGATACAGGTGGTGGGCCTTGAGGGAATTATCGATGAGGTGCGGCCATTCCATGTTGCCCGCGGTGTAGAAACTCTCGACGCCGGCCAATTCCTCGGCCTTGCGGATGCCCTCGTCGGTAAGGTGGCAGGTGCGTTCCTTTTCGCGAACCTCGAAGTAGTAGCCGAGGCGGCGCTCCTTTTTGCCTTTCGCTTCGTTCTGGGCGATTTCTTCCATTACCTTCTCGAGATCGATTTCGCCGGCTTCGGCCTGCGCCATGATCATGTCCTTGGCGTTCTGGAATTTTTCGCCAAAAGTCATCGGCTTTGACTCTGGTGGAGTGCCCATTTCCGGTTCTTTTTCTGCCTCCACTTCCATTAATTCGTGGCCGGGAATGTTCAAGCCGTGCCCGATTTGCCGCAGCTTCCCCTGGGCTTGCTTCTCCAACTGCGTTAACTTCACGGCGATATCGTTGGCCTTGCGATACAGGTCCGGATCGTCCTGGGCGGGGCCGGAGATGATCAGCGGCGTGCGGGCTTCGTCGATGAGGATGTTGTCCACCTCGTCGATGATCGCGAAGTTGAGGATCTTGCCCGTGGCTTCCTCTTCTTGCCGGGTCAGGTGCCGCTGGCATTGCTGGGCGCGCGGATCGTAGTTCGGGTCGCCCCAGCGGGCCGGCTTCATGTTGTCGCGCAGGTAATCGAAGCCGTACTCGCTGTTCGTGCCGTAGGTGATGTCGCAGGAATACGCGGTGCGGCGGGCCTCGGGGTCCATGTCGCTCTGGATGAAGCCCGCGGACACGCCGAGCAGGTTGTAGATGGGCGACATCCATTCGCAATCGCGGCGGGCCAGGTAATCGTTGACCGTGACGATGTGCACGCCCCGGGCTTCCAGGCCGTTGAGGTAGGCCGGCAGCGTCGCGACCAACGTCTTGCCTTCGCCCGTGGTCATCTCGGCGATGTTGCCCCGGTGCAAAACGACGCCGCCCACGATCTGCGTATCGAAGTCGCGCATGTTCTTGGTGCGGCGCGCGGCCTCGCGGCAAGCGGCGAACGCGTACGGCAAGATGTCTTCCAGCGTCGGGCTGCTCGGCAGGTTCGCCTCCAACATCCCCAGCAGCGTTTGCAAGGAGCTGCTCGGCTCGTCATACGCAGCATGCCCGTTCGGCGACGCGGCGACCGCTTCTTGCCACGCCGTCCTCTTCGGCAACGGCTTGTGCTCGACGCCCAGACGCCGGCGAAAGTCCACCGTCAGCTTCTCGAACTCATCGTCGCGCAGCTCGATCATCAGCGGTTCGAGCGCGTTGACCTGATACAGCAGCGAACCGGGGGCGACTTGGTGTTCCACGGCGTGCTTGGGCCGCACATAGCCGAGCGAGCGCACGAGCCGGTCATTGCTGGAGCCCATCAGGCGGCCGAGGAACCCAACGACGCCATCGCCGATGGTGCTGATGCCATCGGTCAGGCGTTCCCAGAGGGTGGTATCGATCTTGGTTTCGGGACTCATTTCGAATCTCTGCACCGGGTTGGGGCAAATCGAGTTTAACCACGATAGCACGGATAAGAAGAGAAGCGGCTCTTCTTTGCATTATCCGTGGTATCGGTGTCATCCGTGGTTGGTGTTGCCTTTTTGGACCAAGGCGACACAACTGGCATGATCGCCAAAGTTTGCGTCATTCCGCCATTCTAGACAATCAGTTTAAGTTGACAGGCGGAAGGGGTCAATACGGACTAATAGGCCCCTACCCTCAATAGGATGCGACGGAGGGCGGATGTCGCCGGGCCCGATACGCCGAATCGCCAACCCTTTGAGCCCGCCAAAGCAGCAGCGGTCGCGCCGCGTTTCATTTCACCCCCCCCGGGGGCGCCCTGAAATGCGGCCGTCGGTGTTTGTGCCGAACCATACGGCAATCTCCCCATGCACCTGAGCGAAAATGCTCGCGCACTTCCTACTGGCAATGCCCGCCGCGACCTGATAGCCTAGAACCCAAGCCGCCGAAGCTTGCACGGCGGGCGGGATGGTGCGACGCACATGAACAATCGGTGGGGATGGGGTCCGCGCCGAGCAAGCTGGGCCGTGGCGTGGCTCCTGGCGCTGGGCCTGCCGGGCTGCGGCGGCTCGGGTGCGCAGCCGGACTTGGTCTGGGGCCGGCGCGGCGTCATCGACGGCGATCTCGTCAAGCCGCGCGCCATTGCCATCGATGACAAGGACCGCCTCTACCTCGTCGATTGGACCGCTCGCATTCAAGTCTTCGACACCGACGGCAAACATCTCGGCAAAACCTGGACGCCGCCCGATTACCGCAACGGCAAGCCCAGTGGACTGAGCATCCATCCCGATGGCAACCTGATCGTCAGCGATTCCCATTATTCGTGCATCCGCATCTATTCACCGGACGGCGAGCTGCTGCGCACCGTGGGCGGCAAGATCGGGTTGGCGCCTAGGGAATTGAGCTACATCAGCGACACGGTCTGCGATATGTCCGGCAACTTCTACGTCGCGGAGTTCGGCGAGAACCAGCGCATCACCAAGCTCGATCCGGACGGCAAGTTCCTCACCTGCTGGGGCGAACCCGGTTCCGAGCCGGGCCAATTCGCCCGCATCCGCGCCCTCGCGCTCGGCCCCGACGGCAACTTGTATGTCGCCGACGCGTGCAACCACCGCATCCAGGTGTTCACGACCGACGGCAAGCTGGTGCGTCTCTTCGGCAGCCCCGGCAGCGGGCCGGGCGAGCTGTCGTATCCGTATGATGTGGCTTTTCCGCCGGGACAGGCGAAGCATCTGTACGTCATGGAATATGGCAACCAGCGCGTGCAGAAGTTCACGCTCGAAGGCCAATCGCTCGCCACCTGGGGCGGTCCCGGCCGCACCCCCGGCCGGTTGAGCGCCCCCTGGGCCCTCGCCGTCGACCGGCTGGGGCGCGTGCATGTGGTGGACAGCGAGAACCACAGAATCCAGCGGGTGAAATTTTAGCCACCAGAAAAGAGGGCTTAGCCACAGATGAAACACAGATCAAACACAGATAAAGAACAGAAGCGCTGCTCATCTTTGTCTTTTGCATTTCATCTGTATTTGATCTGTGTTTGATCTGTGGCTCAAGAACTTCTTGAAGGGGGTGAGCCGTGGCGGTCGAGTTTTTGCACAAGGAGATTACGGAGAAGATCATTGGGGCGGCGTTTGAGGTGCACAAGACATTGGGGTACGGGTTCTTGGAGAAGGTGTACCAGAAGGCGCTCATGGTTGAGTTGGAATCCCAGGGATTCAAAGTGCAATGGGAAGCGAACATAATCGTTCTGTACAAAGGAGTGAACGTCGGCCATTATGAAGCGGATCTGTTTGTGGAAGAGAAGGTCATCGTGGAAGTGAAGATCGCCAAGGAATACAATTCGGCCGACGAGGCCCAATTGTTGAATGAGCTGAAGGCCACCGACGTAAAGGTTGGACTGCTCATCAACTTCGGCCGAACGAAAGTCGAATTCAAGCGAATGGTGTTCTAAATCGCAACCTTGAAACACACGATTCTTCTATCTGTGTTTCATCTGTGTTCGATCTGTGGCTAAACATGCTTTTCGAACTCCTTGAAAAACACTGGCTCGCCTCGGCCTTGATTCTCATGGCGATGGGGTTGCTCGCCTGGGGCCTAGCCAGTGCGGGGCGGCGGTTGCCGTGGCTGGTGACCGGGGTGGCGCTGGCGCTGGTCGGCGGCGGCGGGTTGCAGCCGGTGCCGGAGCCGGGCGGGTTGGCGATCCTTCTCTCCGCGGCGGGGGCGCTGGTGGCGCTCGTTCTGTTGCTCACCTTCACGGGCCTCTGGTCCGATTGGCTGGGCTATTTTGTGTGCGCGGTGTTGCTGTTTGGCGTGGGGCATGTTTCGCTGTTGCCGCTCACCGAAGGGCTCAATGAGCTGGCCCGAATCATCTTCACGCTGGAGCCGCTGGAACCGTGGTGGCTGGTGTTGCTGCTGCTCATTCCGTGGCTGGTCTGGTACAGCTGGCGGCGCTTGGCGGCGCTGGGGCCGGGGCGGCGCGTGCTGGCGATTGCTTTGCGCTGCCTGCTGATTACGTTGCTCGCTTTCGCGCTGGCCGAGATGCATGCGCGGCACACGGAACAGCGGCTCACGGTGTTGTTTCTGTGGGATCGCTCGCTCAGCGTGCCGCCGGAGTATGACGACGCCGGCAACAATCTGCGCGAGCAGCGCATCAAGGACTTCATCAACGAATCCGTGGTCAAACGCGGGCCGGGCAAGGAGAACGATCGTGTCGGCCTGGTCGTCTTCGGCCGGCAGCCGCGGTTGGAACTGCCGCCGGGGGCCGTGCCGCAGCTGCGGTTCCAGAAGATTCAGAGCCGGGTGGATGACACCTACACCGACATCGCCGCGGCCATCAAGCTGGCCCTCGCATCGTTCCCCGAAGGCTCCGCCAAGCGCATCGTGCTCATCAGCGACGGCAACGAAAACCTGGGCAACGCCGAAGAACAAGCCCGCATCGCCAAGCAGAACGGCGTCGAGATCGACGTCGTCCCGATCGCCGGCGGCAAACGCAATCCCAACGAAGTCCTGGTCGAGCGCCTCGATGTGCCGGCGATCACCGAGAAGGACTCGCGTTTGCCGTTGCGCGTCTTGTTGCGCAGCTTCAACCCGCAGATCGTCGTCGGCAAGCTGCAGCTTTACAAGATCAGCCTCGGCATGAAAAAGGGCGACGAGAAAAAAGACGTGCCCGTCATCGAAACCCGGCCCGTCCAGGAAAGCATCGTCAAGCTCAAGTACGGCCTGCAGGGCTTCAACTTCAGCCAGCCCGGGGCGACCAAGGACGACGCGTTTGTCTATGAAGTCAAGTTCGTGCCCACCCATGTCGAGAACGACCGCGGCATCAAGATTCTCGACGGCTTCCCCGGCGATCGCGTCGAGAACAACCGCGCCAGCGCCGGCGTCATGGCGCGCGGCCAACGCACCGTCTTGCTGATGGAACCCGACGCCGGCGATCACAAGCTGCTCGCCGATCGGTTGCGGGCCGTAAAATCGAGCCTGAAGGTCGTGCCGATCACGGTCCATCCCGAGCGCAGCCAATTGCCGCAGAATGCCGCCGAGCTGGCGATGGTCCTCAGCAAGTTCGACGCGATCGTCATCGCCAACGTGCCGGCCGACTATCTGACCGACACGCAGCAAAAGGTGATCCGCAGCCTGGTACACGATCAGGGCGTCGGGCTGATCATGATCGGCGGCCCGCAAGGTTACGGCGCGGGCGGCTGGCAGAACACCGAGATCGAAAAGGCCCTGCCGCTCATCTCCGAGTTGAAGTCGATGAAGATCGAAGGCAAGAGCGGCCTGGTGCTGATCATGCACGCTTCCGAAATGGCCGAGGGCAACGCCTGGCAGCGCAAGATCGCCAAGCTCGCCATCGAAAAGCTGTCGCAGATGGACATGATCGGCCAGATCCACTTCGACCATCAAACCGGCCGGCACGAATGGCACATCCCGTTCCAGCAGATCGCTGGCAAACGCAATCAAATGATGAACCTGGTGGACACGATGATGCCCGGCGACATGCCCGACGTCGATCCGGCCCTGCTCAAGTGTTACGACGCGCTGACCAACCCGCTCAACGGCCTGGGCACCAAGCACATCATTCTCATCAGCGACGGCGATCACTGGCGCGCGAGCCCGGCGCTCTTGGCGAAAATCGGCATGGCCGGCGTCACCATGACGACGGTGTGCATCACGACGCACGGCAAGGCGGAGATCGACATGTTGGCCGCCGTCGCCGCCATGGTGCGCACGCCGAAGGGGGAGAAGGGGCGGTCGTATAACGTCACCGATCCGTCCGAATTGCCGGCGATCTACATCAAGGAAACGCGGCTCGTCAGCCAGGCGTTCACGCATGAGAAGATGTTCCCGCCGCGGCTCTTGGAGAAGTTCGGGCCGACGGAAGGCATCGAGGCCCTGGAACCGCTGCACGGGTTCAACCGCACCACGCGGCGCTCGTCACCGTTGGTCACGGTCGCCATCGAGACGCCCAAGATCGGCGAGTACAAATTCCCGGTGCTGGCCCACTGGCAGTACGGCCTGGGCAAATCGATCGCATTCACCAGCGACGCTCGCACCATACCGGGCGGCAAGACGTATTGGGACCGCGACTGGGCCAACGCGCCGCTCTACACCAAGATTTGGGAACAGTCGATCGATTGGGTGCTGCGCGCGGTTGAGTCGGGCAAGAACATGCAGATTCACACCGAGCACCGCGACGGCAAGATTCGCGTCACCATCGAGGCCAACGACGCCCAGCAAAGGCCGCTCACCGATCTGAAGTTCAAATCGGCGATCACGTCGCCGAGCTTCAAAGGTCCCGAAGGCCAGCGCAAGGAGCTGCGCTTCGAGCAGAAGAACAGCGGCGTCTACGAAACCGAATTCGGCGCCGACGAAGTGGGTTCCTACTTCATCAACGTGATGGCCGAGTGGGAAGAGGGCGGCAAGAAGATGTCCGACGGGATCCGCGCCGGCGTGACGATTCCGTATTCGCCGGAGTTCGCGGAGATGGAGAGCAACCCGGCGCTGCTGGAGAAGATTCGCCAAATCACCGGCGGCCAGCACTACGCCGAGGATGCCGCCGCCCTGGCTCGCGCCGCCCAGACTCCGAGCGAGGTCTTTCGCGCCATGCCGATGGGCCATTTGAGCCTGCAACCCCTGTGGCACTGGTTGGTGGCATTGGCGGGGGCCGTATTGTTGTTGGACGTCGCCGTGCGCCGCATCGCGTTCGAGCCGACGGTGGTGTGGACCAAGGGCGTCGCGGTTTGGGAACGATTGCGTGGCCGCGAGCCGGTCACCACCAAGGCCGATGCGTTCATGGAACGATTGAAGAGCCGCAAGGCCCAGGTGGGCGAGAGCATCGAAAAGGAGAAGGCGCAGAAGCGTTTCGAGGCGACGGCGGGCGCTACGCCGATTGTCAGCGACGCCGGCGCGACCGGGATGACGCAAGAGCAAGGCAAGCCCAAGCCGCCGCCGCCGCCGAAACCCGGCGCGAAGCCCAAAGAAGCCGAGGATTACGCGACTCGCCTCATGAAAGCGAAGAAACGCGCGCTCGAAGATCGGGACAAGGAGAAAGGCAATTGAAAATTGACAATTAGCAATTGCAAATTGCAAATTGAAGACCGAGCCTCTTCCCGCATTTCAATTTGCAATTGCTAATTTGCAATTGTCAATTGTCAATTTGATTGCGAGCTCAGAGATTCCCGCCGAGGAGTAAATTCAAGCATGGCAGACACCCTCGAATTCAATCAGCGTGCCCAGGATTTTCGCAAGGAATACGACGCCGTCTTCCGCGAGATCGGCAAAGTCATCGTCGGCAGCGCGGACATCGTCAACGGCGTGCTGACGTGCCTGTTCGTCGGCGGGCATGCGCTTTTGGAAGGCGTGCCGGGCCTGGGCAAAACGCTGCTGGTCCGCACGCTCAGCCAGGTGCTCGATCTGAAGTTCAACCGCGTCCAGTTTACGCCCGACCTGATGCCGGCCGACATCATCGGCACGAACATCATCAACGAGACGGCCGAGGGGCAGCGCGTCTTCAGCTTCCAGCCCGGTCCGCTGTTCGCGCAGATCGTGCTGGCCGACGAAATCAACCGGGCCACGCCCAAGACGCAGTCGGCCCTGCTCGAAGCGATGCAGGAGCATAGCATCACGGTGGGCGGCACGAGCCATCGCCTGGAAGAGCCGTTCTTCGTAATGGCGACGCAGAACCCGATCGAGCAGGAAGGCACGTATCCGCTGCCGGAAGCCCAGCTCGACCGTTTCTTTTTCAAGCTGATCGTCGAATATGGGACACGCGAAGAAATGGCGCTGATCCTCGACCGCACGACGAAGCGCGAGAATCCCAAGCCCGAAAAGGTCATGGACGGCGCCCGCATTCGCCATTGGCAAGAGTTGGTGCGCGAGGTGTTGGTCGCCCCGCCGGTGCAGGATTACGCGATCCGGCTGGTCTTGGCGACGCACCCGGGCGGGCCGTACGTCGCCGCGGTGGCCAACAAGTACATTCGCTGCGGGGCCAGTCCACGTGCCGCCCAGGCGCTGGTGCTGGCCGCGAAGGTGCGGGCGCTGTTGCAAGGCCGGGTGAACGTCAGCTTTGAAGACATCAAGTCGGTGTACTTCCCGGCGCTGCGGCATCGCATTCTCATGAATTTCGAGGCGCAGGCGGAGAACATTCCGTCGGACAACATCCTGGCGGATATTCTGAAGGAAGTGAAGGAGAAGGATGCGAGCGCCGCGTGAAGGGCGCCCATTGCTCGTATCGCTAGGGACCATTATTCCTTTGGAAAGGAAAATCCACGGTAATCCAGCATGAGTTCGGCAGCCGCTTGCACGTGGGCAAGCGCGTGGTAGAGAAATCCGACCACGATTTCGCCGACAGACTCGCTATCGTAATCCTCCGGATGCGCATAAAGGCGCGCCAAGCGGCGCAGATCGTTTTGCCAATCCGTCATGTGAAAGACAAAATCCGCTCGGGCTTGCTTATGCTTGCTTGGATTGTCGAGCTTCTGGTATTTGTTGAATACGTGCCGCAAAAGCCGTTGGAGTTCACGGTCCTTGCGGCGCAGCGTCGAGCCGTTCGCGGAGATTCTGGAGGATCGGGCGCCATTCAGCGCCAGTTTTCTGACCGACATGCTGCACCATGCTTTCCATGACGCCCAACCACGTGCGCACCTCGTGGCGCCAGTGCTTTTGGGACGAGTGACCCGGATTAGCGTAGATCTTATTCAAGTGTTCCGTAACTCGCGGTTGGAGCTTATGCAGGCGATCCAAAGCAACCTTGCGCGGTATAGCCATGCCGAGCCATCCCGAATGCTCAACCGTTCGAACGATGCGATGCCATTATAACGACCTCGACCACAATGGTGCAATGAAAGGATGCGAATGGCCATGACTCGATTCTATTGCTTGATGCTGGCGATTGCGTTGACGGCGCCGCTGGGCGGCGCCGGCTGTGGAAAGCAGGACGCGCCGAAGCCGGTGGCGGTCGCGCCGAGCAAAGACCATGGCGCGGAGCCGGCCAAGTTGCCGCCGCTGCCTGTCGCGACACCTCTGGATGCGAAGAAGCCCGACGTGCCGAAAGTCGTCGTCGTCGCCCGCAAGGACCGCGCCAAGCCGACCGAAACGATGACGCTGACGGCCGAGGCGTTCGGCGGCGAAATCCGCAAGAGTGCCGACGATGCGGCCCGAAAGTTCGAGAACGTCTACGTCGAGCTGACGGGCGTCGTCCGCGCCGTCGGCTCGCGCGACAAGGAAGGGTTCGTCACACTCGACGCCGGGGCGGAGTCGCTGGGCATCGTTTGTTTTCTGGGCAGCGAAAAGGAGCCGTGGGCGAAGATCAGCCGCGGGCAAAAGATCAAGCTGCGCGGGCAATGGCCGGACATCTGGGTCCAACCGTCGCTGGAGGCATGCGAGCTGGTGGACCTCGGCACCAACCCGGCACAGGAGTTGAAGGCCGAAGCGCTGGCGGACGAGTTCGCCAAGGGTAAGGATGCGGCGCGGGCGAAGTACCAGGAAAAGCCGCTGATCGTCACGGGCATCGTCGTGCATGCGGCCAAGAATGAACTGGGCGCCGTGCGTTTGTTCCTCAAGGGCGCCGGCGACACGCGCGTCGATTGCGGCTTCAACGCCATCGACCAGGCCGAAGCCGGGACGCAAATGATCGGCGCCACGGTACGGCTGACCGGCGAGTTCTCCGCGTTCGAATCGACCGAAGCCCCGGCCCTGCGCGGCTGCCGGGTGATTACTGAGAAGAAGTGAGCGCGTGGCTTGCCGTCTCGCGCTCGTGAATGCCACTCTGCAAGCTCTGCACTTCGCTGGCTCGCAGGAAGCGCGAGCAAAGTTCGGTGCCGCTTTGCAAAACGTCCGACTCGATGGCAGTCAGGCGCTCGATCTGGCGGAAGCGCCATTGTACGGGTTCATTGGTTGCCGCAACGTAGCAATGTTCCTCGGCTTTGCCAAGCGACTCGGCTTGATGCCGCGCTTCGTCTTCCGTCGGAGCGTTGAACAATACAATCCGCTCTTCCCAGAGGTTTTCGGAGCGGGGCTGGCCTGGATGAACGCCTTCGAACAGGAGATTTGCCGTGAACCACATGGGTCAGTCCTTCGTTTTCTTGAACCTTTGGTCGCCCAGGAGTTTTTTGGCTGTTCGCGCTGACTTATCACCCTTGGCCGCCGCTTGCTTGATCTGTTCAAGAGTGTGATCGAGCCATTGCGATGGAAACACACGCAGGACGCCGGCTTCACACTCCTGCGCGATTATATCACGGGCCTTCTGGGTTTCGCGCGGCTGGGACACGATTTCTTCCTTTGTTGTGGACAACATCGTACTTGATGCCATGCCGACAGTACAATCCCCACCCCTGCTCGACCCCCAATTCCTCGCCCGGCTCGAACAGCTGGAACTGGTCTCGCGCAAGATTTTCCTGGGGCTCATGAAAGGCGAACGCCGCAGCAAGCGCAAAGGCCAATCGGTCGAGTTCGCCGACTATCGCAACTATGTCAAGGGCGACGACCTGCGCTTCCTCGACTGGAATTTGTACGCCCGGCTCGATCGCCTCTTCATCCGCCTGTTCATGGAGGAAGAGGACCTGCACCTGTACGTGCTGGTGGACAACAGCCTGTCGATGGACTTTGGAACGCCGACCAAGCTGCACTACGCCAAGCAAGTGGCGGCGGCCCTGGCGTTTGTCGGTTTGGTGAACATGGATCGCGTCGCCCTCGAAGTTTTTAGCGACCGGCTCACGCACTCGATGCCCGCGGCGCGCGGCCGGCGCAGCCTGTGGCGCGTCATCGATTTTCTCAATAACGTCGAGCCGGCCGGGCCGGGCAACATGCGCGAATCGCTGCGCACCTTCAGCCTCAAGTCAAGTGGCAAGGGCATCGTCATCCTGCTCAGCGACTTCATGGACAAGGGCGGCTACGAGGACGCGCTCCGCTACCTCGTCGCCCGGCAATACGACATCTACCTGATCCACGTCCTGTCGCACGAAGAAATCGAGCCGGAGCTGATGGGCGACTTGAAGCTGATCGACGTCGAGGACTTCGACGAGGCGGAAGTGACCGTCGGCGGCCCGCTCATCCGCAAGTACAAGCAAAACCTGGCGGCGTACCGGGCAGCCTTGCAAGAGTGGTGCCTGAAGCGCGGCGTCACGTACCTGTTCACCAGCAACCAGGTGCCGTTCGACAAGTTGGTGCTGACGTATTTGCGGCAACGGGGGCTGGTGAAGTGACCGCCGCTTGCGGCTTAGCGAAGCCGTCGCAGTCACGATTTATGTCGCGCTAAGCCGCAAGCGAGGAATTCAGCAACATCATGACCATCCAATCCCGCAACTGGTTCCTCACCGCCCTTGCGGTCGTGTTCGTCGTCTCGCTGCCGGCGCTGATTCTGTGCATCATGTGCCTGGCGGGGTGGGAGAGCGATTTCAATGAATGGCTGCAGGAGGAATTTCAGATCAGCTTCTCGCTGGTTCTGCCGGCGATTTGGACGATCCTTTTGTTGCTCATCCCGCCGCTCATCATTCTGCTCTATTTCCTCAAGCTCAAGCGCAAGCCGATGTCGGTGCCGAGCACGTTCCTGTGGAAAAAGGCGATCGAGGACCTGCACGTCAACAGCCTGTTCCAATGGCTGCGGCAGAACATCCTCTTGCTCTTGCAACTCTTGGTGCTGGTCGTGTTCCTCTATTCGCTGCTCGGCTTCCGCTATCACGGCAGCAAGGTGAGCGCCAAGCACTACATTCTCATGATCGACAATTCGGCGAGCATGTCCGCCAAGGACGTGACGCCCAGCCGGCTCGATCGGGCCAAGGAAGAAGCCCTCACGCAGATCGATTCAGCCGCCGACAGCGATTTCGGCATGGTGATCGTCTTCAATTCCAAGGCGACGACGCTGCAGGGCTACACGAACAACCGGGCCAAGCTGCGCGACGCCGTCAAGAACATCGAGCCAACGCAGCGGCCCACGCGCATCGAAGAGGCGCTCAGCCTGGCGGAAAGTTTGGCCAACCCGGTACGCTCGACGGAAGCCCAGGCAGTGCGGCCGCCGGATGAGGAGAAGGGCCGTGAGAAGGAATTCGTGCAACCGCAAGGCATCACCACGACGGTACACCTGATTTCGGACGGCCGATACGCGCCGCTGTCGGAGACGGCGCTGTCCAATCTCGCGGCGCGGCAAGCGGGCAGCGCCCGCATGTTGGGGAATCTCGACCTGCGCTATCACTTGGCCGGCAAGCCTGGGGCCGAGCACGTCAACAACCTCGGCATCGTCATGCTCAACGCCCTGCGCTACAACCCCGGCGACCCCAAGGCGGTCAATCTCGACGTCGCCCGATTGCAGGTGCTGGTGCGCGTGCAGAACTTCCGCAATCAGCCGGCCCAGGCCAAGCTGCGGCTCGACGTGCTCAAGGATGGCAAGCTTGTTCACCCGGAACAGAAAGTGTTGCAACTCGATAAACGCACTTTCGCCAAGAGCATGACGCTCAACGACGGCTCCGTGATCGACGAGCGCGACGAGCCGGGAGAGAAATCGGTCACCTTCATCTTGCCCGCGTTCGATCTGCGCGACAATCTCGTCCTGCACGCCTACCTGGAGAACCCCAACGACGACTTCCCCGTTGACGACGAGGCCTGGCTCGCCATCGGCGCCGTCCGCAAGGCCAAGGTGCTGATCGTCGGGCCAAGTAACGCCATCCTCGACGCCTTCTTCGAGCAAGAGGCGGCCCAGCGGCTCGCGACGATCGAACGCTTGTCGGCGGACGACGTGAAGAAGGACGCGTACGTCAAACGAGCGCGGTCCGGCGAATTCGATCTGGTGATCTTCGATCGCTGCCATCCGGCGGACGAAAGCGAACTGCCGCAGTCGAACACCATGTTCATTGACGACGTGCCGCCGCCGTGGCAGCGCGGGCAGGCGCCGGTCAAGAACCCGTTTCTGCTCGTCAGCAAGAAGGATCATCCGGTGCTGCGCTGGATTACGACGCTTTACGACGTCGGCATGTCGGAGGCGTTCTTGTTCCATCCGGAAAAGAGCCTCGATCCGAAGGTGAAGGAGAAGCTCGACTTGCCGGAGGGCGACAAGGACCGCCGTCAGCTGCCGCCCTATACGCGCATCCTCGAAGCGGGCGGGGGCGTGCCGATGATGTTCGCGGTGCAGCGTGCCTCGTACACCGACCTGGTGCTGACGTTTCCGCTCATCGATCGCAAGGGCTTCATCGCCACCGATTGGTATCGCCAGCCGAGTTTGCCGCTGTTCTTTCGCAATGTCCTGTATATGTTGGGAAATGTCGATGATGCCGTGCGCGTCTTGTCGGCGCAGCCCGGCGAGCCGATGGTGCTGCGGCCCGAAGCGGGCATCCAGAAACTGACGATTCACGGCCCCGGCGGCACGCGGACGACGCTGGAGCGCGGCAACCGGCCCGATTTCATCTTCGCCGACACGGACAAGATCGGCGTCTACAAGGTGGAGCGCGACGACTTGGCCACGCGCTGGTTCACGGTCAACCTGCTCGACAGCGGCGAAAGCAACATCCAACCCAAGGAAGAGATCACCATCGGCAGCGAGCACGTGACCGCCGGCGAGGAGCGCCGCCAACCGCGCGAGCTGTGGAAATGGATCCTGGCGGCGGCAATTGTGTTGCTGCTGCTGGAATGGCAGGTTTATAATCGCCGCGTCGCGGTGTGAGATTTCTCGTGGTGACAAGCGGCCTCGCTTGTCGGCCGGTCGGCGTTGTCCGTTGTCAGGCTAATCAGCGGCCGACAAGCGAGGCCGCTTGTCGCCACGAAAGTGCTTCCATGAACGGCCAAACCGCTCTCCAAGACAAGCCGACCGGAACGCAAAAACCGAAACGCGGGTTGCGCGCGGTCCTCGAATCGAAAAAGCACCACCGCCAACCGTTCAACGAGTATCGCCGGTTCGTGCAGCACCATTACGATGGGTTGGCGGGCAAGCTGACGCACGTGACGGGCATTCTCACCGGGCACGCCGTCCTCGCCGGCCGCGTGTTTCGCCCCAAGGCGTTCGACGTGCGCGGCAACAAGCGCATTCTGGACGCCGGCTGCGGCAACGGGCGCTACACCAAGAACATCCTGCGTTGGGCCGACGGCGACGCCTTCATCACGGCGTTCGATCTGTCGCAAAGCATGCTGCGCCGCGCCCGCCGCCATTTGAAAAACGGCCGCGTCAGCCATGTGGCCGCTGATGTGACGCGGTTGCCGTATCCCGACGAATTCTTCGACTGCGTCGTGTGCGGCTGGATGCTGGAACACTTGCCCGATCCGGCGCCCGGCCTGCACGAATTGGCCCGCGTGCTCCAGCCGGGCGGCAAGATGTTGCTCATGGTCACCGAGGACACGGTCACGGGCGCCTTTTGCAGTCGCATGTGGCATTGCCGCACGCACAATCGGCAAGAGCTGATGCGTGTCTGCGAGGAATGCGGCTTGCGCTGGCATCGGCCGCTGTACTTCACGCGCATTCACCGCATGTTCAAGCTGGGCGGGATCATTGTGGAGTTGATGAAACAACGGTAAGCGGGGCTTGCGTTTAGCGCGCCCGGTGCAGCGCCCGCGATCGTGGGCGCTGCACCGGGCGCGCTAAACGCAAGCAAGGCACTGGGAACTATTACCATGCGTTTCTGGGTGCGCGAGATCGCCGGTTGGCTGCTGGTCGGGCTGGGCATCTTCATCTTCTACGTTTGCTTCAGCATTCTCCTGCCGCCGCCGCCGATGGAGCCATTGTTGCTGGAAGCGTCCTACCTGACGGTCATCGGCATCATCGTGTTTCGCGGCGGGATTCATCTTTTGAAGGTGGCGGTGGCGGCACGGATTTGCATGAAGGCGCCGCCGCTGGCAGCGCAGCGCTCCGCGGCAGCAGAAACGCCGCGACGAGCGTGGCAGCCGCTGGAGTAACCGCATTTTCTCCCCTCTCCCCCTTGGGGAGAGGGGCCGGGGGTGAGGGGCAGTCCCGCAACCGTTGCCGGCCTCGTCAGCGACATGGCACCGCCCCTCACCCCAACCCCTCTCCCCAAAGGGGAGAGGGGCTTCAAGGTCACGGCACCATCTTTCGCACCGTCGCCGGGAACAAGCAGCTGCCTTTATCGTTGCACGCCTGGAATTTGACGCTCACTTCGAGCGGGCCTGTGTCGCCGTCGGCGCGCTGGACCGTCGCTTTGATCGCGATCTTGTCTTCGTACACGCCGTACTTAACGCCGAGAACCTTGTCGTCGATGATCTGCCCTTTGGGATAATCGATCTTTACCGACGCAGGTTTGGTCTTGCCGGTGACCTTCACCTCCGTTTGGGCGGCGGCGAGGTCGTCGTTGCCGACCGGGTTGCTATAGATGTGCCAGCCCTTGTTGATGTCGAGTTCGATGGTGATGACCAGCTTACCGGCGCCGTCGGGTTTGGCGGCGACGACGCTGACTTTGACTTCAGCGTCGGACTTTTTGCCGCCGGCGTGGGCCGAGCCGAGGAGCAGACAAGCCGCCAGCGCTGTGCCGGCAAACAAGCAAGTTGTCAGATGTCGTTGTGCCATGACCATGTCTCCTGAAGGTCTCAATGATTCTTCGCACCATTATATCGCGCGGCATTCATCAATGGATCATTTAGCCGGCGAGGGTGGTGGTACAACTTGTGGTGCGGCCGTCTCGGCTGCACCGTGCAGGCGGGACGCCCGCACCACAATCCAAGCAAACAGCACCACTTCTCCGGCGAGCAAGCTCGCCGGCTAAATGACCAGCGTTGGGCGACGTTGCCGGTCCGGCAAACTGGGCGAAGTGGCTCAAGCAGGTCAAGATTTGCCAGTTGTGGCAAGCCGTGCCGGCGTCGCCTCGACTCCTTCGCGGGCCCTTTCCTCAGTCCTGGGGCGTCTTGGCCGATCATTAGTAGGTAACCGCTCCGCTGGACGAGAGCCATTCATGGAAAGCCTGCGCCAAGCCCCCGCCGACAGCGTTTTCCCCAAAATTGCCTGCAGCCGTTGCAGCGACGGCGCCCGCCCCTGGGATCGCATCGCCGGCAAGACGTACTGTCCAAGCTGCCTGGAGCTGTTGGCGCTGGGCGAGGCCGATCCGGTCGTCGAGCGAACCGATCGCCGCCGCTGTGCCGTGTGCCATCATCAGGGCACGCTGCGCTATCTCACCTTCCCGCTGCATTCGCGCCGGCCAATTGAGATCGACTTGTGCGCGGAACACATGCGCAGCCTGGTGGGCCGGCGTCTGGGGCCGCACGCCTTCGAGCAATTGCGGCGTCAACTCTACACACTCGGGTTGGACACGCGCGATATCTTCCTATTGCACGAAGCATTTTACGATCGTAGCGGCCGCGCTCTGCAACCGGCGGGCGAATGGCAGTATTGATTGGCACGCTCAACCAACAAGCGCCTGCACTTTTTCCTGTCCCAAGCGTTGGCAGTAATCGCCGAAGCTTTCGCCGGTCTGACGCTGTTTCTTGAAATCTTCGAGCAGCAGCCCCAACGTTGGCACGATCTGCGCCAGCGGCACCAAGTCTTTGAGTAAAAAGTTCAGCCGCGACCCGACGAGATTGCCGCCGACGAATAGGGCGTATTTATCGCCGCTGCGGCCGACGATGCCGATGTCGCTTTGGTAGGGGCGCACGCAGCCGTTGGGGCAGCCGGTCATGCGGACGCCGATCTTTTCGTGATTCAGCCCAAGGCGCTGGATTTCCGCTTCCAAGGCATCGATGAGATTCGGCAGCGCCCGCTCGGCTTCGGAAAGCGCCAGGCCGCACGTCGGGAGCGCCGGGCAGGCCATGCTGTGCAGCTGGACGAGCGAGAGCCGGTTGGGCGGCGTCACACCGTGATGAATCAAGGTCTTGTCGATGTCGGTGATCGCCGCCGCGGGCAGGTCGCACAAGAGGATGTCCTGCATCGGCGTCAGGCGCAGCCGCGGTTGCCAGCGCTGCACGAGGGAGCGCAGGGCGCTGCGCAGGCGCTCGTCGCCTTCGTCCTTGATGCGGCCGTTTTCGACGGAGATGCCGTAGTAGTATTTGCCGTCGCCTTGCGCCTGCCAGCCGAGGAACAGCGGAAAACCTTTCACGTCGATGTCTTTGGGAGAGACGAGCGGAAACGGCACGTAGCCGGCGTAGACCTCGCGGAACTTGGCAATGCCCCAATCGTGCAGCACGTATTTAAGCCGGGCACGTTTGCGATCGGCGCGGTTGCCGTGATCGCGGAACAGCTGGATGATCCCCTCAGCCGCCGGCAGGAATTGGTCGAGCGTGATAAAGGCAACGGGTTGTGCAAGAAACGGAAACGTGTCGGCGTTGCCGTGCGTTCGCCCCATGCCGCCGCCGGCGTAGAGGTTGAAGCCGACGAGGTTGCCTTTTTCGACGATGCCGAGAAAGCCCATGCACTGGGCGAAGAGGTCGATCGAATTGTCGTCGGGCAGGGCGAAGCCGACTTTGAACTTCCGCGGCAAGTAGAGTTTGCCGTAGATCGGCTCGATGTCCGGGTCGTCGCCGCCGATGACCTTTTCGCCGTCGAGCCAGATTTCGTGGTAAGCGCCGGAGCGCGGCGCGAAATGAGCGGCGAGTCGGTCGGCCAGCTCCTGCATCTTCGCGTAGACCGGCGTGGCGAACGGCGCCGGCGAGGCCATGACGTTGCGGTTGACGTCGCCGCACGCGCCCAGCGTCGTCAAGAGGCACTGATTGATGTCGGCGAGAGTCTCTTTCAAATGGCTCTTGAGCACGCCGTGCAGTTGAAAGCCCTGGCGCGAGGTGATGCGCAAGGTGCCGTTGGCGTGTTGGCCGGCGATCTCGTCGATGGCCAGATATTGGGCGGCGGTGAGTTTGCCGCCGGGAATCTTGCAGCGAATCATGAAGTTGTACGCTTTGCCGGCGCCATCCTTGTGGCGCTCTTTGCGGGCGTCGCGGTTGTCCTGCTGATAGAAGCCGTGGAATTTGATGAGCTGCTTGTCCTGCTCGCTGAAATGGTCGGAGTCCTTGCCTAACTCATCCGCGATGCCGCCACGCAGTTGCCGGCTGTTTTCTTTGATCAGCTCCACGGGGGAGCGCTTGGGGTCACTGGCCATGGCACGATCTTCTCTGTGTCGATGCAGCGAGCGCGAAACGGCAAGCCAGAGGCCGCTTGTCGTTGCGCGCTTGGCGTGAGTCTTCTTGAGGTCAATTTACGCGCCGAAAGTGGGAAAATCTAGCGAAGTTTGCGGCGCATGCCGAATCGGCAAGCTCGTCAAAGCTGGCAATCTAGCGAAGTGCTTCACAGTCGCCCCATTCCGACGTTTGCCCGCCCTTTTGGGCATGGTTCAATTCTTGTCATTTCTGGGTGACAGTGCAAACGCTGCAGGGACTACACCATTCTGTCAGGTGATGCCGACATTTTTTTTGATGTAACATTTAATGACTCAAGGGGATAGGAAGTTGAGTGCGTGCCAACTGTGTCGGAATCCTGTCGTCTCGAATATCACCTATGCCAGTGACTATTCTGGGCCGAATGGCACTGCCGCTTATGTACCAACGAGTTACGTCATATGCTGCTTTTGCCGTGTTTTCCGAATGCTGTGAATCCCTGGTTTTCGTAATTGCACGTGGTGTCTTCATCGATAGCGTTTGACGTAAGTCCTTTCATATCAACCGGCAGTGCCATTCTATTCTGGGCCTGGTTCAAAACCGGGTAACAAACATGTGTGTGTGGAGTATCGTGGCATTGTGGTATAGTCGCGAAATTGGCAGCCATAACCGTTTTCCAGGTCAGCAGTTACGCTACGGACGCGACAATGCACGAGGGGGCCAAATGGCCCAGTCGATTGCACAGTCGCTTGGCACCCTCAACCGCGCGTTTTTGAACCAGGCCCTATTCTTGAACCATGTCCCCTTTTGACCCGCGCCAGGGCTTCACCCAAAACTTGCTCTTCAAGTTGCCGGGTTGCCGGGACGAATCTATCCATGTCCCGACGGGATCCCTCCCGCAGCAGACCATGGAAGGACACCGAAGCATGGCGGCTCCCACGACGACGGCACCTGGGAACAACCTCGGCTTTCTCAGCATCCTCCAAGAACCCACCGGCACTCTCGGCGGTTATCTCGTCACCAACCTGTGGGGCCGGCCGCTCGAATTCCGCCTCACCAGCCCCGTCCAGCCCAATCGCGTACAACACATCCTCTACGGCAATACGCTCGACAGCTACCTGTGCGGCGAATTGATCGGCAAGACGTTGGTCGAAAAGTCGGCCATCCCCGCCGCGTGGATCATCACCGACCATCCGGCGGCTTTGGAATTGCGGCTGCGTGTGACCGCCCCCGTGAGCCTGTGGGTGCCCGGTGGACCGCCGGCGACGTTGCCGGGCGATCCGCAAGGCCGCGGGCTTTTCGGCCATGAGCGCTTTCCCGACGACGGCGCCGTGGTTCACGAGCTGCTGGGCAAACTCGGCAACTTCGACCTGGGCGAGCCGTTTCAGCGCATCCGCGACGCCATGCACGAAGCCCGCAAAATGGGCATCGGCAAGGCCGCCGCTTGATCGGATGTCGTTGCGCGCGGCATCTTGGTCGTGTACAATGCGGTCATGTCCACCTACCTGCAAACCATCGAAGACGTTTACGCCGCCGCGGCCCAGCAGCCGGACCAGAACCTGTGCTGCACGAGCGCCCCGGTATGGCGCTTCCCAGATCTCGTCATCCCGCAGACGATGCTGGCCATGAACTACGGCTGCGGCTCAACGGTCGATCCGCGCGACTTGCGGTTCGGCGATACGGTGCTCTACGTCGGCGTCGGCGGCGGGTTGGAGGCGCTGCAGTTCGCCTACTTCACGCGCCGGCCCGGCAGCGTCCTCGCCGTCGATCCCGTCGCCGCCATGCGCGACCAGGCCGCCAAAAACTTCCACGAAGCCGCCCGCGTCAATGCGTGGTTCCGGCCTGATTTCGTCACGCTGCTCGACGGCAACGCACTTGACCTGCCGATCGCAGCCAACAGCGTCAGCGTGGCGGCCCAGAATTGCTTGTTTAACGTATTCAAGGAATCAGATCTCGACCGCGCGCTCGGCGAAATCGTGCGTGTACTGAAACCGGGCGGGTTTTTTGCGACTTCCGACCCGATCACGCCGACGCCGCTGCCCGAAGCGTTTCGTGCCGATGAGATCGCCCGGGCCCGCTGCCTGTCAGGTTGCCAGACCTTTGCGGATTATCTCACAGCGATCACGGGCGCCGGTTTTGGCCGGGTCGACGTGCGTGCGCGATTTCCGTACCGCTATTTGACATCGATCGAATCTCCGACCATCCGCGAACCGGTGATGCTCGAAAGTGTCGAGATCGTGGCGTACAAGGTGCCTGATGGGCCCGACGGACCGGAGATTTTCACCGGCCGTACGGCCACCTACGCCGGACCGGCGGAGAATTGCGACCTCGGCGGGGGACAGGTGTTACCGCGCGGCGTGCCGATGCCGGTGAGTGATGCTGCGGCCCGGCGCTTGGCGCAACATGGCGACATCGTTCTGACGCCGCCGACGTATCGGGCACGGGGCGGCGGATGTTGTTGACGTTTGTTATTTTCGATAGATCATCGTGCATGCTGTCCGTGCACAACATCCCCATCGACGACACCTTCGCCGAAGCGTTCCCCATGACCGCGGCGCGGCTGATCGTCACCGCCGAGACGCCGAACTGGGCGCTGACCGCCGGCCAGGTCGCCACCGGCTATGCATCGAGCGTGATCGGCTGCGATGTCGAGGCGGGCATCGAAAAATGGTTGACGCCGGACGAAACGCCCGACGGCAGGCCCGGCGTCAGCATCCTCTACTTCGCTTTCAGCCGCGACGCCCTGCAAAAAGCGGCGATCAACCGCGTCGGCCAGTGCGTGCTCACCTGCCCCACGACCGCCTGCTTCAATGGGCTGCCGATACCCCCCCAGCCCCCCCTTACCAAGGGGGGGAGGAGGGGGGGTGACAAAACGATCCGCATCGGCGGCAACCTGCGCTTCTTCGGCGACGGTTGGCAGATCAGCAAAAAACTCGCCGGCCGCCGCTATTGGCGCTTGCCGGTCATGGACGGCGAATTCCTTTGCGAAGACCTGTTCGGCACGGTCAAAGGCGTCGGCGGCGGCAACTTTCTCATCTTGGCCGAGGATCAAACGAAGGGACTCTCCGCCGCAGAACTGGCCGTGGAAGCGATCCGCAAGATCCCCGGCGTGATCATGCCGTTTCCGGGCGGCATCGTGCGCTCCGGCAGCAAGGTTGGCAGCCGCTACAAGAAACTGAAAGCGAGCACGAACGACGCCTACTGCCCCACGCTACGAGCCGTGACGAAGACTGCGCTGCCGGAGAACGTCGGCGCCGTTTACGAAATTGTCATCGACGGCGTCGATCAGGCGGCGGTCGAGCAAGCGATGAAGGCCGGCATCCACGCTGCCTGCCGGCCTGGCGTCGTGCGCATCACGGCCGGCAACTACGGCGGCAACCTGGGGCCGTTCCACTTTCATTTGCACAAGATTCTCCAGTAATGCCAAGCCCCAGGGCGAGTCTTCGAGCCCTGGGGGTCTGCATCGAACGATCCCCAGGGCTCGAAGACTCGCCCCGGGGCTTTGGAGAATCCCCTGCCCTTGTTCTTTCCCGTCCGTGGCGGTATAAATCTGGCGGTGAGTGAGAGTAGGATATCTTCTCATGCGTGAACTGCGAAGAGGATAGGATGTCCATCAGCGTTTCCGCCGCGCGCCCGGCCTCGCCGGTCCGCCCTGGTCTTCGCCGCGATGAATCTTCGCCATCTTCCCTCGACCGCGCCATCTGCGACGCCCAGGTCTGCTTACGTGCCCTCCAAAATCCCGACGGCCATTGGTGTGCCGAGCTGCAAGGCGACACCATTCTCGAATCGGAATACGTCCTTTTGATGGCCTTCTTGGGCCGCGCCGGCGAGGAGCGCATTCGCAAAGCCGCGCGCTATATCTTGACCCAGGAACGCCCCGGCGGCGGCTGGGCGAACTACCCGGGCGGCCCCGTCGATCTCAGCGTTTCGGTGAAGGCGTATTTCGCGCTCAAGCTCGCCGGCCACGATCCGGATGCCCCGTATATGCAGCGCACGCGCGAAGCCATCCTGCGACAGGGAGGCGCCGCGCTGTGCAACAGCTTCACGAAATTCTATCTCGCGCTCTTGGGTCAACTGCCTTACCACAATTGCGTCTCGGTCCCGCCGGAATTGCTGCTGCTGCCGAAGTGGGCGTACGTCAACCTCTACGCGATGTCGAGCTGGACGCGCACCATCGTCGTGCCGCTGACGATCTTCTCGGCCTACAAGCCGGTGCGCCGCCTGCCGCCGGACAAGGGCATCGCCGAGCTGTTTGTCGAGCATCCGCACAAAAAGGACTGGCCGCACCCGCCCACCAAGCGCTGCTTCACCTGGCACAACTTCTTCCTGCTCGTCGATCAGGCGGTCAAGCTGTGGGAGAAAGTCGGCCCGCGCTCGGTGCGTCAAACAGCCGTCACCCAGGCCAGCGCCTGGATGCGCGCGCACTTCACCGACAGCGACGGCGTCGGCGCCATCTTCCCGCCGATCATCTATACGATCGTCGCGTTGCGCTGCTTGGGATATGCCGACGATTCGACCGAGATGCACTATGCACTGCGGCAGCTCGACGACCTGATGATCGAGGAAGACGACACGCTGCGGCTGCAACCGTGCTTCTCGCCGGTTTGGGACACCGCGCTGGCAATCAACTCGCTGGCGCTGGCCGGCTCGGGCCGGGACGAATCGTTCGCCAAAGCGGCCCATTGGCTCTACGAAAAGGAAGTCCGCCGGCCGGGCGACTGGAGCTTGATGAATCCCGGTCTGGAGCCGGGCGGCTGGTTCTTCGAATACCACAACGGCTTCTATCCCGACACGGACGACACGGCCATGGTGCTGATGGGTCTGGCCCGCAGCGGCCAGGCGTGGGCGCCGGAGGGACGATCGGGTTTGCACCTGGGCATCGGGCACCCGGTGACGCCGCCGCTTCATCCCGCCGTGCGGCGCGGCGTTCATTGGCTCCTCGCCATGCAGAACAGGGACGGCGGCTGGGCGGCGTTCGACCGCGACATCAACCGCGAACTCTTGACCAAAGTTCCCTTCGCCGACCACAACGCCATGCTCGACCCGAGCTGCCCCGACATCACCGCCCGCGCTCTGGAAGCGCTCGGACAATACGGCTATCGCCCCGGTCATCCGCAAATCGAACGTGCCGTGCGATTCATCGAACGCACCCAGGACCCGCGCGGCTGTTGGATCGGCCGCTGGGGCGTCAACTACCTCTACGGCACCTGGCAAGTGCTGCAAGGCCTCGAGTCGATCGGCTTCGACATGCAGCAGCCGATGGTTCGCAGGGCCGTGCACTGGCTGGAGAATGTCCAACAGCCGGGCGGCGGCTGGGGCGAGAGCTGCCACAGTTACGCCGATCCGAAGACCGCCGGCCAGGGCCCCGTCACTGCTTCGCAATCCGGCTGGGCCTTGCTCGGCCTGATCGCCGCCGGTGAAGCCATGAGCACGACGGTGCGCCGCGGCATCGATTGGCTCATGGCCACGCAGCAGCTCGACGGCAACTGGCACGAAGACGAGTTCACGGGCACTGGATTCCCGAAAGTGTTCTACTTGAAGTATCACAACTACCGGCTGTACTTCCCGCTGATGGCCCTGGGCCGCTATCGCGCGGCGCTGCAAACACAAACCACGACCGACGACGTCGTGAACTACGCCTGGAGACCGACGGCACAGGCGGTGTAATCGGCCTTTGCTTGCCGTTTAGCGTTCATATCATCCCTTGCGATGACAGCATCCCGCGAGCGCTAAGCCGCAAGCGGCGAAAGGAACAAGATCATGCGTTTCCCATTGAGTCTGACCACCACCATGGTCGGCTACATCGCCAAAAAGAAGCTCACGCGCCAGAAGCGCTTCCCCCTGGTGCTGATGCTCGAACCGCTGCACGCCTGCAACCTCACCTGCACCGGCTGCGGCCGCATCCGCGAGTATGAAACAAGCATCAAGGAAAAACTGTCCGTCGAAGAATGCCTCGCCTCGGTCGATGAATGCGGCGCCCCGATCGTCAGCATCTGCGGCGGCGAACCGATGATCTACCCCGAGATCGGCCGGCTCGTGAAACTCATCCTCAAAAAACGCAAGCACATCTACCTGTGCACGAATGGCATGTTCATCAAAAAGAAACTGCACGAGTTCCGGCCGACGTCGCGCTTCTTCTTCAACGTCCATCTCGACGGCCTGCGCGAAACGCACGACAAGGCCGTCGAGCGCGACGGCGTGTTCGACGCGGCCATCGCGGGCATCCAGGCGGCCAAGGCGGCGGGCTTCCTCGTCTGCACCAACACCACCGTCTTCAAGGAAACCAACCTCGACGAAATCGACGCCCTCTACGCCTACCTCACCAAGCTCGGCGTCGACGGCTTCATGCTCTCCCCAGGTTACGGCTACGTCGCGGTGCACGAAACCAACCCGCATGGCGCCGCCGAGATCTTCCTGACGCGCGAGGACATCCGCGCCAAGTTCAAGGAAGCCAAGAAGCTGCTGCACAAGTACAAACTGGCCTCGTCGCCGGTGTATTTGGAGTTCCTCAGCGGCGAACGCGAGCTGAGCTGCACCGCCTGGGGCAACCCGACGCGCAACATCAAAGGCTGGAAAGGCCCCTGCTACCTCATCACCGACGAGCACCACGCCACGTTCGACGATTTGATGAACAAGACCGAGTGGCACAACTACGGCTACGGCAAGGACAAACGCTGCGAACATTGCATGGTTCACTGCGGCTACGAACCCTCCGCGGCGCTGGGCGTCAACAGCAAATGGGGCGACAGCCTGAAAATGCTCAGCTGGCAACTAAGTTAATCCCTGGCCTGTTTACGTTTAGAAGCTGTTTCAAAACGGGGACTGGCCCGTTTGCCTTGGGGGGCCTGTCCCCGTTTTGAAACAGCTTCTTAGCGCAAGCTGCATCCTGGCGATGGATGAATCCACTCTTCAGATTCCGCGAGCGCGAAACGGCAAGCCACGCTTCATTCAATCATGTCGGCACCCGTACGTTTGCCTTGTGTTCTGTTCGCCCTGGAGCGCGAACGTCTGTTCATCCATGAAACCTATCGCATCGAACATACCCTCCACGATGCCCCCCGCCCCGCGTTTCTCTGCACCCATCAACAAAAACGCATTCTCGTCGTCGAGACCGGCGTCGGCGTCGAATGGGCTCGCCGTGCCGTCGATTGGCTGCTGAGCCGGCCGACGCTCGACGGCGGCGTGCTCGAACCGTCGATCCTGCTGTTCGCCGGTTTCGCGGGAGCGTTGCAGCACGCGGTCCACGTCGGCGAGGTCATCTTGGCCCGCGAAGTCCTCGACATGGCTGGCCGGGTCTGGCCTGCGTCCGCTTTGGTCGCCGCCGTGCCAGGGGCGCGCGCGGGGCGATTGCTGACGGCCTCGCGCTTCATCGGCGACCCAGTCGAAAAGCTCGCTCTCGGCGCCAAACACGACGCCCTCGCCGTCGATATGGAATCGGCTGCCTTTGCCGAGCGTTGCACCGAGCGCGTCGTCCCGTGGGCCTGCCTGCGCGTCATTTCAGATGACGTCAGCACGCCGTTCATCACCGAAGTCGCCGGGCTGGTCGAAGACGGCCGCGTGGCGCTGGGCCGCGTCCTGTGGCTCTTGCTGCGCAAACCCTGGCTGCTGCCCAAGCTGCTTCGTCTGCAGCGGCAGACGCGCTTCGCCGCACGCCGGCTGGCCGACGCCGTGATACAATTCCTGGCATGCTCTTCCGCTGGTTGAAACAGCGCCGCCGCCACGCGTTGCTGGCCGAGCCATTTCCCGCGCCGTGGCTGGACATCCTCCACGAGCGCGTCGTCCTCTATCGCTTTCTCGAAGACGAAGAACAAGCCAGGCTGCACGACGCGCTGCGAATCCTGATCGCGGAGAAGGCGTGGGAGGGTTGCAAGGGCCTGGAATTGACCGATGAGATTCGCGTTACCATCGCCGCGCTCGCATCGATCCTCTTGCTGGGCATGCGTGACAGCCATTACGACAACGTGGTGACGATCCTGGTCTACCCCGAAGCGTTCCGCGTCCCGGAGCAGCGTCCGTTGACCGGCGACGTGGCGATGCACGGCGAAAGCGAACATCTCGGCGAAGCGCATCTGCATGGGCCGGTGATTCTGTCGTGGGCCGACATCGCCGAAGACGTCGCCAAGCCTGGTTTCGGGCGCAACTTGGTGTTCCACGAATTCGCCCATCAGCTCGACATGCAGAACGGCGAGGCCGACGGCGTGCCGCTCTTGCCGCGCTCGCTGCGCAAGCGCTGGCAAAGCGTGATGGCCCAGGAATACCAGCGTCTTTGCAAAGCCGCCGACCGCGAGCGCGACACGTTTCTTGATCCCTACGGCGCCACCGACGAAGCGGAGTTCTTCGCGGTCGTGACCGAGGCGTTCTTCGATCAGCCGCTGGAGTTCCGCGCTCGGCATCCGAAGTTGTACGAGCTAGTGCGCGAATACTATCAGGTCGAGCCGGCGAAGTGGTTTGAGCGGATGGGGTGATGCGTTTGTTTACGTTTAGCGCAACGGATGCAGCGCCGCGCGTCGGAGGGCGGGTTTTCTAACCCGCCATGGACAGACGGGTTAGAAAACCCGTCCTCCGGTGGTGAGAAATGCGGGTTAGCGCAACCGATGCAGCGCCGCGCGTCGGAGGGCGGGGTTTCTAACCCGCCATGGACAGACGGGTTAGAAAACCCGTTGAACGAAACCTCCGGTAGTTGTCGGTTTTCTGTTCTTTGGTCCCGGCGCATCAGCACGTCCTTGTCTTGAGTTTCTCATACCACCGCGCGCGGCGGCGGCGGCCACGGCACGCGGTCGGCGT
>Ga0209726_10001317_pt1 | contig 40791 bp, 38 predicted proteins | sample Subgrocontami54m_FD_187453 | JGI IMG/M metagenome (GOLD analysis project Ga0209726, IMG submission 187453) | Subsurface groundwater microbial communities from S. Glens Falls, New York, USA - GMW46 contaminated, 5.4 m (SPAdes) (version 3) | ecosystem: Environmental > Aquatic > Deep subsurface >...
TTGAAAACCCGATACTAAAAATGTGATCACCCGCAGATTTCACATAATTATTACTATCCCATACGGCAACAAGAGGAACGCGCGCTTGATTGAAATTTGATGCAACCGGCTTTACTTCTTGAATAGTTGCAGTAAGAGCAGCATCAACCTTATCAATAGTCAATAATTTTTGTACTACCGTTACAGTCTTTTTTGGATCAAGCGCCTCATCTTCACTAATATATTCAACCTGCACACCATTAGCTTTAGCCTCCTCAACCGCTAAATCAGCACCTTTTTTAATTTCCTCTCCCAATGATCCGAAATCACCGGTAAGCGGTAGAAATGAACCTATTTTTATTCCCTTTGCTATTGGTTGTTTATCATTTTTAAAATAAATAATGCCCCCGATAATAAGTACTATCGCAATAATACCTACTATGATATTTGTGTTTTTATTCATATTCTTATATCAGTTTATTTATAAAACTTTAGTATGTAACGAGTATAACTCAATTCATCTATAGTGTAAACAGTATTATATCATAAATTTATTAAAACATTATAATTATCTTGTTATATGTGTTATGTAATTCTATTTTTGTCAGTAATATTGACATTCCTATACATTATACTACCATGGGGGTATGGATATTTCAACCCTTACTCATCTTGGTTTTCATGAAAAAGCTGCAAGCATTTACCTAGCCGCACTTTCACTTGGAACCGCATCAATTCAACAGCTTGCACAAAAATCTGGATTAAAACGTCCAACGGTTTATATTCATATTGAAGAACTTATTAAAGATGGTCTTATTGAAAAAATTCCCATTGGAAAAAAAGAATATTTTCATGCATCAAATCCTCAATTACTTCAAACTCGTGCACAACAGCATCTTCTTGATATTCAAAAAGCACTACCTGAACTTGAAGCATTACAAGACAACTTGAAAGGAAAACCGAGTGTACGAATACTTGAGGGGAAAAAGGGTTTGAAACAGCTCTATGATGAAATTTGCCTTTCCTCCCATATTCGCTTTTGGTCAAACCTATCAACATTTGAGGTATTTTTTCAAGAACATTTTAAAAAAATAAGTGAATCAATCGCTGAAAAAGGAATACGTACCCATGAAATCATTGCAAACACCCAGGAATCAAAAAGAAGTTCAAAACGCTATGCATCGGTTGCTGGAAAGAATTATTCTGCTCGCATTGCCACAAAAGATGGGATATTGAACGATAATGCAATTTATGGAGATGTTATTGCTCTATTCCGTATCCACGAATACAACCTTTATGTGATTCGCATTGAAGATGTAATAATTACAAGTGCAATGAAAACAATTTTTGATATGGCATGGAATTCAGCCGACCAATTTATTAACTAAAAAAATAAAACGAGGAAGTATTCCTCGTTTTTGTTCTTCATTTATCTGGAGCGGGTAGGGGGAATCCCACTTCACTCCGATTCGTGTCCCGGGGTTGCTGCACGTATTCGCAACCCTTCAATTCCCCACACAACAGCCACCGGCTGTTGTTCTTTTTATATTTATATCGACGATGTTACCATCGTCTTTTGGAGCGGGTAGGGGGAATCGAACCCCCCTCATTAGTTTGGAAAACTAAGATAATGGCCACTATACGATACCCGCCCGAAATGTGATGTCACTCTATCACAGCACAATAAGAAAGACAATGCTCCCGGCCATGATAGCAACTGTCATCCAGCCTAAGAGATTTGAGAATCGATCATTGTGCCAGCGCCCCATGATTTTCTTATTATTGGCAATGTGGATAATAAAATAAAGTAAGATTGGCGCAATAGCTCCATTAACCACAGCTGTCCAAATAAGAAGCTTGATAGGATCAATTCCTAAAAAATTAATGAATAACCCGATGAGTGTTGCAATCGTAATGATTCCATAAAAACCGTGCGCATCGCGAACTTTCCGATAGAGCCCCGCATTCCAATTAAAACTTTCAGAAAGCGCATAGGAAGCAGAGCCGGCTAAGATTGGAATTGCCAAAAGACCCGTACCAATAATGCCAAACGCAAATAACAGTGAGGCAAAATCACCGGCAAGCGGTTTTAAGGCCATTGCAGCATCTTGGGCAGTTTCTATCACGATACCATTAGGAAACAAGGTAACGGCAGCGGTTAACATAATAAAAAATGCGACAATATTAGAAAAAAGCATACCTGAAAGCACATCTGCGCGCATGGAATGAATTTCTGAATTTTTTGCGCCACGCCGTGAAGTGAGCGTAAGCCGCCCTTTTGAGATTTCATCTTCAACTTCCGATGATGCCTGCCAAAAAAACAAATACGGGGAAATGGTTGTTCCAAAAATTGCCACGAGCATAAAAAGAAAATCTTTATTAAGCGTAATTTTTGGCGAAAGAAGATGAGAAACAACATTCAACCAATCAATGTGCACTGCAAAGGCGGTGAGAATATAGGCAAAAAGGCTGAGTGTTAATAGTTTCAAATATCTCGAATAGACCTTATAGGAAACAAAGATTTCCAATATCAACGTTGCGATCGTAAAAAAAAGCGCCCACATTAAAAAGGGGCCATCAACAACCAATTTCATGGCAGCCGCCATGGCGCCGATATCAGCCGCAATATTCATAGTATTTGCAAATACCAATAACATAACCACCGTATATAGCGTCCAGCGCGGATAATGATGCCTGATTACACCTGCTAACCCTCTTCCAGTCACTTGTGCAATACGTGCACACATTTCTTGTACCGCATACATGAAGGGAATTAAAAAGGGCATGGTCCACAAAGGTAAAAACCCAAACTTTGCGCCCGCAACAGAATAGGTTCCAATACCTGAAGGGTCATCATCCGATGCGCCTGTCACCCACCCAGGTCCTATATTTTTGAAAAACTTTTTTATTCGTTCAATCATAAACTTAATTATACCTTATCCCAAATGATTGATAAAATAATTCGAAATGTTTTTGCTAAGATTGGACTTGTGAGTACAGTTGCAAAAATCGGTTCACGTAATGTGATAAGCGCAAGTGAATCATCCCATAGCACAATGTCGGTTGGAAATTCTTGATATTTTTCGCTCAATACTTTTGCATCATAAAACATACCCATGATTTTTTTTGTTTGGGGAGCCGTTTGTAACCCAGAATCGTGACTCAAAATATCTTGCAATAAAATTTCTCTCTGAGTTATTTCTTCTATAAATCTCTTAAAAAAATCAGGGTCGAGATTGGAAAGCTCTTTTGTTGAGCCAAGCGCAAAAATTCTTTTTTCTTGAGTGCCTAAAGCAGACCAATACACTTGCTTCACCTGTTCAAACCCTTCATAAAATTTGATCTTTGGCTTGTTTTTTTGAATAGTATACAGTCCGCGCAAATCTGGCAATATGCGATCAATAAGTTCTTTCTTCTCCTCAAGAGAACGTACGAGCGCTTCCGGATCTGCTGCAAGATAGGCTTTTCGTTTTTGTTTTTCTTGTTCTAAAATAAGGCCTTTTTCTTTAAGTTCATGCAGGATGTTATAGCAATTTGTCCGTGCAATACCCGTTCCCCGTGCAATTATCGGGGGAGTGGAAAGCCCATTTTCTAATAAATATACATAGATCCTAATTTCAGACTTATGTAGGCCAAATTTTCTTAAATCGTCTTCGATGCTCATATTTTTATTTATTTGTCATAATTTATTATACCAATATTTATATATATTGTAAATAATATAAGTATTTTGTATTTTAAACGACATCGATATCATTGACATTTCACCATAAAATACGTATACTTATAAGCAAATTTAGAAAACCATGGTTCTAAATTAGAAATAAATAATAAATAAAAACATATATGACAAAGGGAACAAAAATGATAGGTAGTGCGTTAATCTTAGTAATTATCGTACTTGCAGCCATAACCTTTTGGCCCGCAAAACCTGTGATAAAGCAGGAAGTAAAAGTAGGTGCGGTCTATACGCTTACCGGAATTATTTCTGATATTGGTAAGGCCATGCAAGAAGGAACAGAAATTGCCAAGGAAGAATTAAATGAAAAAGGCGGAGTAAACGGCAAAATGATTAACGTCATTTATGAAGATGACCCTGACTATAACCCAGGGAAAGCAGTATCAGCGGCACAAAAACTCATTCAAATTGATAAAGTTTCCGTGGTGATTGATATGGCATATACCGGGCTCGCCGCTATGCGACCCATTGCTGAAACAAACAAAGTTCCGGTAATTGATGTACTTGATTCTTCGGATCAGATCGCCGGGTTTGGCGACTGGGTATTTGGTTCCGGGATTTATGATGATGGCGTTGGTATGGAAGTTGCAACCTTTGCCCTTCGTGATTTAAAAGTAACACGCGCGGCAATGCTCGTTGGTAAGGATGAATATTTACAGGCAGTTGCTGGTGGGTTTAGCCGAGAATTTGTTTCTCAAGGCGGCCAAATTGTTGCGAGTGAAGAATTTACGGTCGGAGAAAAAGATTTCCGCACCCAATTACTTAAAATAAAAAATAGTGGTGCGCAAACAATCTTTGTCTCACACTTGGGTGAAGGCGGATTGATTGCCAAGCAAGCTACTGAAATGGGGTATACGGGCTCATTTTTAGGAAGCGATCCGTGGAGTCTTGGAGAAGTATCAAAAGTTGCTGGAAACACCTTAAATGATAGAACGTATTTTGGGCTCTGGAAAAACTTTGATGAACAAACTGATCGACAAAAAGAGTTTGTGAAGCGATATGTAAAAAAATATGGAAAAGAGCCGGGCGATTATCTTTTCTATGTAACCTTAGGATATGATGGTCTTATGACTACGGCTCAAGCAATCGAAAAATCTGATGGCACGGGACCAGGTATTCAAAAAGCGCTTTATCAAGTGAAAGAGTATGAAGGATTAAGCGGCCCTATTAGCATCGATTCTTCAGGTATTAATCGAGATCCAAAATCTGCCATCGTCATGTATAAGGATGGAAAGATTGTACGGTACAAGAAATAAGCCACCGCCTATGGCGGGGTCCCGCCAACGGCGGTGATAGTAAGCACTAAATACAAAAAAACACCTTGTTAGTTCAAGGTGTTTTTTTGTTTTAAAATAAGAACATTTATTATTGTCACTGCGGTAAAGGGTATGCAGAGGATTGACAATCTCAATTTAAAATGATAAGAAAGGTGAACTGAGAGAAAGGATGGTATGAAGATGAAGATTGCTATGTTGGCAATCGCAATGATCATGGTTGGCGGGACTCCGGTCCTTGCCGCCACCCAGTCCCAGGGGCAGGTGCTCCTGAAAGGTTTTTACACTCCGGGCATCTCGGACGACATCAAACAGTTTCACATGGGCACGGGTGTCGTCACGACCGACGGCTATCTAGCCCTACTCGGGTATCACGGCATCCAAGTCCGCGTGCGCGAGAAGGACGCGGTCCGGCTACTCCTCGGCGAGTACTTCGACACCGGGGGACTGAGCGGCATGGCGTCTGTCTACTACATCATGCAGATCAATGACAACAACAGCATTCTCACAGACGTGGAATACTGGCACCCAATTCTCGGCAAGCGCGTTCCCCAGATCTACGGGTGGACCTCGTGGGACATGAAGGTCGCAGACAAAGCGACTTTCGGGGTTGCAACCGAACAGATCGTCGACGTCGGTGGCGCATGGCAAAGCGCTGCGATCGGCCCGACGTTCGGGCTCGGGAACATGTACTTGTGGGCGAACTATGACTTCCGTCCTGCCCAGCCAGACGGCAAAGTGATGCTTCGCCTTGTCCACATCTTTCAATAGCTCCTTAGTTCGAGACCCGGTCATGCCGGGTCTCGTTCGCATATAATCTTATTGACATAACAAAAAAACTAAGATATGCTCATGCACATTAGTTTTTGTTCTTTTACATTTTATTGTAAGAAAAAGAAGGGGAATTTCTTCGTGGCACAGCAAAAAAAGTTAAAGCCTTATCGCAATTGGAGAGAGATACTTGAATTAAGAAAATTTAATCCTGAACTCGCGCTTGCACTGGCGGTATGTGACACCAAAACAAAACAAGGAATCGTGCTTCTCAAATCTTTTCCAAGTTATTTTTGTACCCAGCGGTGTTTGAAGAAAAAAATTCCATTTTCCTGGCTTTTTTATGTAGCCCGAAAAAATGCGCATACAAAAATTGAAGACCTTACGGGTGAAGATATTCCTGTTGATAGCGATATTGTAAAACATCTTTTTTCTCATGGAGCACTTGAACACTTTGATATTCCCTTCATTATGCTCGGCGGTATGCAAAATGAATCTTCATTACCTCAACTATTTATGGGTATGAAACTCCGCCCTTTTACCGTTATTATGTATAAAGACAAAAAATATTATATTGTCGAGGAACTTGAAGAAGAAGTTGTGATTGTTGAAATAAAACATTTTGAAAACGATATCCCTGACATTCTTACAGATAAAACCCAACTTAGTCCTTTGTAATAACGAACCCCGGCCAAAGCGACCGGGGTTCAATTATTTATACATTTCTATTTATTTAAAGCTCCACCACTTTATTTACTTGCGTATCAAGCAAATGAATAAATGCCCTCGCACCATCTCCTTGGAGTACTGGTAAATCAAGTGCCCTACTTTGAGACTTTAACATTTCTTTTGTATGTTCAACCTCTTGTACAGATACTACTTCGCGCTCAACTTCGTAAAAATAAATATGTTCACCATTTTCATTTGGAGCACTGATACATGACCATTCACTTCCTTCATACATGTAGGTATTTTTTACCCTGTGCATCCAAAGCGCTTTACCGCACCCAAGGGCCTTCATCACTTCTTTTACATTATCGAGTTTCGTATCTTTCAATGGCACTGAAATTTCTTTGCGCGCGGTCGTATCGTCTCCAATTTTTCTTTTCATCATGATTTCACAATTTCCATTCGTATTTCGAAGGCGAATATCGGTATCTCGCGTGGTGAAATCTTTTGAGTACCCTGCGTAATCATATAATAAAAACATTTCGCGGTCTTGAAATTCTTTAAAACTCCCGTATTCCTTTAAAAAAGTTTCTAAGTTTTCAAATTGTTCTTTTGTAAGATGTCCTCGCAATTCAACTTCAATCATAAATTTTTTCGTGGTCGGGGTGCCGAGAGTCGAACTCGGTCAACCTGCTCCCAAAGCAGGCGTACTGCCATCATACGCCACCCCGTTTTTCGGAATCCTTCTGACCTCTATTATGAAATACGTATTGTGATCTGGGCGTCTGGTGGGCGTACGTGGACTCGAACCACGGACCTCTTCATTATCAGTGAAGTGCTCTAACCAGCTGAGCTATACGCCCAGATTACAATACATAAAATATAATGTGTCTCCCCGCCAGAGGCGGGTCCGCCTTTGGCGGATAACCAGCTGAGCTACATGCCCCACAATATATAAATAGTATGGTACTATCCTATAGCATCCCTTGACTTTTTACAAGTGGCAAGGATTGAAAAGTCTTTAAAAAGCGCTAAGATAGAGAAGCACCAAATAACACTATGATATCCAGTGGATCACAAGATGAAGAACTTCTCGTTTCAAACCGAAGCGTAAATATTATTGTACATTACTGCAAGAAAAAAGGCATTGCTCAACATGTCTTACTTTCACATTTGGGCTATCCGGAAGAATATCTCACGAACCCCGACCATTGGATTCCATTGCCAATTTTTCACCAGATCGCAAAACGCGCACGCCAAGCCCTTGATGATGATCCAACCATCTTTTATGAGATGGGCCTTACCGCAACACGCGAAGGAAAACTCGGCATGCTTGAGATTATCAAGCGCATGGTAGGTGCAATTTTTGCTGACCCCATTATTCTTTTTAAAAAAGTTCCGGAGTATAATAATTATTTTAATAAAACAAAGGACATATCGGTTATTCGATCGTCAGAAAATTCTGCCATTTTTAAAGTCTCGTTTCATTCGGGTATCGATCCGGTTTATGATTTCAATTCGGGCCCGCTCGTGAAAGGAGTTATTGCGAGTGTCCCATGCGTATGGAATCTGCCACCTGCCACTGTTACCGAGGTGCTTTTACAATATGATGTCGTGCGATTATTGCGAGAGCATTGCTCACTTTTTGCAGAACTTAAAGACAACACGCTTCTTATCGAAGGGCAAATATACGGACGTGTAGTTCAACTTATTCCCGAACAAATTGGCGATAAGTTTTACTATCTGGGAAAATATAAAGAAACACACGACATGGTCGCTCCGCACGGCATTCTTATCACAAAATCATTTTATTACCGGCGGTACCCACTATTATTAACTGGTCAAATCTATAATGCGCCATATTTTATCCTTACTGCCAATTGGCCCAAGACATCATTTACCCAACGGTTAGGCCATCTTCTTCCCGTGCCCTTTATTCGGGCAGGCGCCTACCTACATGAACTTGAGCAAAAGACAACGTATTTCCAAACCTACGCGCGTGAACTTGAGGAGTCAATCAAAGAACGAAATAAAATTATTTTGGAAGAAAAACACGAAGTCGAGCGACTCAAAAATGAGTTGAACCGCATTTTAAGCTCTCACCTTCCTGAAGATTTAGTACGCGCCATGACAACTCATAAACTTATTCCAAAACGCAATTCTGGTATTGTAATGTTTGCGGATCTTGTAGGGTTTAGTAAGCGTGTTCACACCACGCAAAATTTTGCGGAACTCTTGAAAGAGCTGAATCGATATTTTGATATTGGAAAAGCAGTGATTAAATCACGGAAAGGGTGGGTATACAAATATCTTGGTGATGGTATTATGGCAGTATTCGGCGGCTATCAAGATCATGAAGACTATCCACTCCTCGCCCGTGGCGCCATTGAATCAGCACAAAAAATTATCCGCATGGTTAATGAGATGGGGTGGGATATTCGAATAGGAATTGAATACGGAGATTTTATTGCGGGTGAGATTGGCCCGGAAGGGGAACGAATCTGGGATTTTTTGGGTGAGACGGTAAATTTTGCCGCCCGACTTGGGCAAAACTGTGAGCCAAATGAAATTTTACTCGGCCCGAATATTTTACATTTATTACAACAATCTTTATCCGTGAACGAAAAAACTGTTCATCTCAAAGGACTGGGTGAACAGACTGTTTATTCATTTATCGGGTTTTACCATGCTAATGAAGCTGTTACACCTCCTGTTGAGAATTCTTTATAGCGCATATTTTTATCTTGTTTTTGCAACTGCGGCATGGCTATTGTATTGGTATGGTATCGTGCGGGGATACACCACGCATGAGCAGTGGAGAAAACTCGGGCTCAAACTCACAGACACTCTTTTTGCATTCATGCGTATACGCATAAGCGTAAAAGGAAGACAGAATCTCCCCCCTGGCGTTGCAATTTACGCGGCAAATCATCAAAGCCTCCTTGATGGCTTTATACTTTTCAGTATTTTACGAACTCCCTTTACCGCCATCACAGCCCCTTTTGAAATTTTTCCTTCGGTCATACCGCGGTGGTTTAAAAAAATGGGATATATTTCAACCGCACGCGATGTATTTGAGGAACTTAAATACAAAAATACTCATGATCACAAAAGTGCGCTTGCCATATGTATTGATACCATCAAGCAGGGTAAATCTCTTCTTATTTTTCCCGAAGGAACCCGTGAGCGAAAAAAGAAAATTCTCCCGTTTCACACAGGCGTTGCACACATAGCGCAGGCAACACACGTGCCCATCATTCCGCTTGTTCTTCATCATGTTGACGATCTTTTTCCCTCGCATTCCAGTCTTTTATCACCCACGCATATTTCAGTTGAAATAGAACAGCCACTTTTTTTTCCTCATTCATCAAATTCAGATGTAAATCAGAATACGCACTACCTTCAATCGCTTATTGAAACACATCTTCCGGCACGCTACCGGACAGAAAAAGAAACGCCTCATTATCCAGAAGGAAAGCGCGCTGCCTTTTTTGACCTTGATGGAACATTAACAAAAAGAAATATTTACCAAGCGCTTATCAGGCGATATTTAAAAAACCATTTTTCACCCCTTGAGATTGCCCGACTTATTCATCTTTCATTTGAAAAATATTTTGTAAAACATGGAATTTTTTACCAATCAGCAATTCGTCTCCTAAAAGATCTTGATGAACGGGTATTATTTAAAGATGCACGCGAATTTATTAAAGACAACACCCACACGCTCTTTTTTAAAGACATGCTCGACCTTTTAGTACTCCACAAAAAAGAACGAAACTTATTATTTATCGTAACTGAAGAGCCTCAGGAAATTGCTGATATTGTGAGTAGGTATTTGGGTATTCCTATTTTTGGTACACATATAGAAAAACGTGATCATGTTTTTACGGGGTCTATTTTGGGGCATATTATGAAAGAAGAGTGGAAGCGAGAAAAAATTATTGAGTTATCTCTCGCGCATGGTATTGACCTTTCAAAGAGTTACGCGTATGGTAACTCATGGATAGATTATGCAATGCTTAAAGTGGTCGGACACCCATGCTTGGTCCGACCATCGAAATCACTTGCAAAACGGGGGAGGGAGTTGGATTTTAGAATTATTACTTCACTCTCGTAATAGCTGGTATGAGAGATAAAAAAACCGACACGTGTGTGTTGGTTTTTTTATTGTGGTAATATGTGGTGCCGAGGGGGAGAATCGGACTCCCGACGCAAGGATTTTCAGTCCTTCGCTCTACCACTGAGCTACCTCGGCTCTAAAACATAAAAACAGTATATCAAAAAGTAAAAAGAAGGCAACCGTAGTTGTCTTCTTTTTTTGTTCTCGGACAGAAAGAAAGCGATCGAGAATAATTACTACCATGTCATCGTACGTTTGAACAATATGATATTTGCATATCCTATTGTCGACCGAATGAAAAATACTCATACGAATATTTTTATTATCTCCCTAGAAAGGAGGTGATCCACCGACAGCTTCCGCTACCGGTGCCTTGTTACGACTTCGTCCCTGTTATCAATTTCGCCCTAGCTCCCCGAACGGGGCACTTCAGGCGCCACCGACTCCCTTGACGTGACGGGCGGTGTGTACAAAACCCGAGAACGTATTCACCGCCGTATAGCTGACCGGCGGTTACTAGCGATTCCGGCTTCATGGAGGCGAGTTGCAGCCTCCAATCCGAACTGGGACCACATTTTAGGGATTAGCTCCACCTTGCGGTTTGGCGACCCGTTGTTGTGGCCATTGTAGCACGTGTGTAGCCCAGGGCGTAAGAGCCATGCTGATTTGACGTCGTCCCCACCTTCCTCCCCGTTGACCGAGGCAGTTTCTTGTGAAATGCAACACAAGATGGGGGTTGCGCTCGTTTGAGGACTTAACCCGACATCTCACGACACGAGCTGACGACAACCATGCAGCACCTGTCACCGCGCTCCCTTACGGGCACTCTCACGTTTCTGCGAGATTCGCGGGATGTCAAGCCCTGGTAAGGTTCTTCGCTTACCGTCGAATTAAACCACATGCTCCACCGCTTGTGCGGGTTCCCGTCAATTCCTTTAAGTTTTAGCCTTGCGGCCGTACTTCCCAGGCGGGGTACTTAAGGGGTTACCTTAGGTAAACGGCACTGAAAGGGTCGATACTTCCAATACCTAGTACCCATCGTTTACGGCGTGGACTACGCGGGTATCTAATCCGCTTCGCTCCCCACGCTTTCGTCCCTGAGCGTCAGAACTGTTCTAGCAAAATGCCTTCGCTTTTGGTGTTCCTGCCGATATTAAAGCATTTTACTGCTACACCGGCAATTCCATTTGCCTCTCCCAGTCTCTAGCTTTGAAGTTTCCAATGCGGATCTGATGTTGAGCACCAGAATTTAACATCGGACTTTCAAAGCCGCCTGCGGACCCTTTACGCCCAATAAAACCGGATAACGCTCGGACCACTCGTATTACCGCTGCTGCTGGCACGAGTTTAGCAGGTCCTTATTCATATGGTACACTCAGAACTTGTTCCCATATAAAAGCAGTTTACGCCCCGAAGAGCTTCTTCCTGCACGCGGCGTCGCTCCCTCAGACTTTCGTCCATTGGGGAAGATTCTCGACTGCAGCCACCCGTAGGTGTCAGGGCAGTGTCTCAGTCCCTGTGAGGCGGGTCGTGCTCCCACACCCGCTATTCGTCGTAGCCTTGGTAGGCCGTTACCCTACCAACAAGCTGATGAAACATAGGTCCCTCTAAAGGCGATTTGCACCTTTCATCCAACTACATATGCAATTGGATCACATCCGGAATTAGCCCATCTTTCGACAGGTTGTACCGAACCTTAAGGTAGGTTACCAATGTGTTACGCTCCCGTTTGCCACTAACTATTTTTAGTATTGCTACTAAAGAGAATCCGTTCGACTTGCATGCCTTAGACACGCCGCCAGCGTTCATCCTGAGCCAGGATCAAACTCTTACAAAAAAAAATGTAAAGGTTATGACGCTTATACATTTTATTATTATATAAGCTCTTCTACTATGTTGACGTATGACTTCATGATGGTTTTTATTTCGATTCGCTTTCTTACTGTCAAAGAACTGCTGTATCCTTCTCACTTTTTCAATAGTGATAGGACTGTCCTATGCTACCACATATAAAAAGACTGTCAAGGCGTATAATACACAGGCTATCCCCATGGGGATAGCCTTAAATTTTCTTTTACTATAAAGTTTTTGAAGCTTCTATGCTGCGGACTGTGCTGGCTGTCCACTCCCTTCAAGCTTTGCGTTTTGCACCTCGTTACTTGGGGCTTTTTGGCACAGCATTCGGTATGCGACAACAGATATCATCATTGAAAGAGGAACGGTCACTAAAAGACCAACTAATAACACCAACATTCCTAAAAGATTGAGTAACATAACAAGAATGAGGAGAAAAAATAATGGCCATTTTGATCCTCTCGTAATTGCACCACTTATTTTGAGTGATTCTACAACCCCTGCATTTTTTTCAACAATCGGGTAAACAAAAAATTCATATTTCACAGCCCAGCGAAGGCCAGGTACTACAAGTAATAAAAGACCGCCTGTTATAATAAGGCCATACAAGATACTTGCGCCAAGATATTTCCAAAAAAGGTTAAGTGTTGAAAAAAGATCGTTAAATGAAGCCGCCTTTTGATCAGCAAGGGCAAGCGTAATTTTTACCGTACCCAATGCAAGTACGCTACTTACCACAATAGATAAAACATATACGACTAAATAGAGTGCGCCATAAATAAACCCTTCGCTAAGATTTTTTTGAAGCAAGCCTAAGAGCGCTGAAAAGACGAGGTTAATAATGGTTATAAACACAAAAACTCCGATCAAAAAACCGAAGTTCTTTTTGGTTAAGTCCCATGCCTGTTTAAAGACCTCCCCGATAGAAAATTGCTGCATACAATAAAGTAAAGAATTAAATTAAACACTCTTATAATTATACGGAATTCTATAAATTAGCGCAATGGTTTTCTTTTTTGAGTATGTTTTGCCTTCCACTCGGAAATCTTTTTATGATCGCCCGAAAGAAGGACTCCGGGAACTTTAAGGCCCTTAAAATTTTCTGGGCGTGTGTACTGCGGGTATTCAATGCTATCAGGGGTGGTATGAGATTCTTCATTAAGTGATGAAGCATTGCCAACCACGCCGGGTACCAAGCGCCCCACTGCTTCACATATCGCCATGGCCGCTACTTCGCCGCCATTTAATACATACGGACCAATTGATAATTCTTCATCGATATATTTTTTGATGCGGGCATCAAATCCTTCATACCGACCGCACAGAAAAATGAGCTGATCGTATTTTTTTGCATAGTCCTGCGCTTTTTTTTGAGTAAACTGTTTTCCGGAAGGAGTGAGTAGAATAACGCGACAACGCTTTTTTCTTTTTATATTCTTAAGCGCCCGTGCAAGTGGTTCAATTTTTAAGAGCATGCCTGCTCCACCGCCATAGGGCTTATCATCAACTGTCTTGTGTTTATCTTTTGCATGCACGCGAAGATCATGAATTCTAAACGTAAGAATTTTTTTATCCTGCGCCTTTTTCATGAGGCTTTCCAAAAGAAAAGAATCAAAAAATTTAGGGAAGATGGTAATAATATCGAATTGCATAAATATATATGACTTATAACGAATAAATAATACATCTTTTCACTAAAAATGAAAATTACATATATAAAAAAGAACCCCCTTGCTTACGCGAAGGGGTTCTTTATTTTTTTGAGTTTAGATTTTGAAGTCGTCAACCATGCTCGTATCTACTGGCGCGCGCTCTTCTCGTGGTGGTCGTGAACCTTCTGGTTCATAAATCTTAAGGTTTACGCGTGCATTATTTTTTGCACCGACAACCTTTAAAAGTTTTCGCAGAGCGACGACTGTTTTTCCATCACGGCCGATTACGGTACCCATATCTCGCTGATCTACTTTCAGAGTAATGAGCACACCTCGTTCATCGATGGTTCGTTCGGCTGATACTGCGTCAGGGTTATTTACGAGTGCTTTGACTACGTATTCAACAAAATCCTGATCTGAATTTCCTGATGACATTGCAATTCCTCCAAGAATACTTTTTTGAGTCTGTATTCTTATTTCTTATAATCTACCTATTCGACCTTTTACTATTTGGTAGTTTACCCGAAAAGAAAAGCGGGGTCAACCCCGCTTTTTATCGTACTTACTTTGCTTTTTTCTCAGTTTTTTTGCGAAGCTTCTTTTTGATTTTTTCTCCCTCGATGATTTTTTCATCAATCAAAAGATTGCGTACGGTCGGAGAGGCCTGTGCCCCTTTTGAGATCCAGTGCAAAATTCGATCTTTCTCAAAACGAAGATCTTTCACTTTTGAAACAGGATTATAATATCCTACTATCTCCAATGATTTTCCAAATGTATCGCGCCCCTTTTCAGAAACAACTACGCGAAAGAATGGGCTATTCTTTTTTCCGCGTCGTGCAAGCCTTATCATCAACATAATAAATACTGGTTAGTGTGACTAGATTTAAGTTTACGATAGTGTACCACTTGCCTTCGCAATGTCAAGGCTCAGTGAATGTGATACGCCGTCATCGCCCATAGTAATTCCATAGAGTACGTCTCCCGTATGAATCGTTGCGCGGTTATGGGTAATGATGACAAATTGCGTTTGTGTTGCAAGGTCTTTGATAATTGAGGCGAATCGGGAAGCATTTGATTCATCAAGCGCTGCATCAACCTCGTCGAGCACCACAAAGGGGGAGGGGTTTACGGAAAGAATTGCACACAGCAACGCAATTGAGGTAAGTGCTTTTTCGCCGCCAGAAAGAAAGCTCACGTTTTTTAATTTTTTCCCCGGGGGCGTTGCATGAATATCAATGCCTGAAATTGAGTTCTCGTCTTGCTCACTGCCCTCTTCGTCCAAATCTTGTTCGCCATCATGTTCTTTTACTTCACGCTTAATAACGAGGAGTTTTGCACTGCCACCCGAAAAAAGATGTTTGAAGTATTCATCAAATTTTGCGTTAATCTCTTTAAATGAATTTTCAAAACGATGTGTAATAACAGAGTCCAATTCCAAAAGGGCTTTTTGAAGCGTTTGAACCGCCTGGCTTAAATCATGTAGTTGGGTAGTCAAAAATTCATATCGCTCTTTTGTTGATTCATATTCTTGCAAGGCTTCGGCGTCGAGACTACCGATTTGTTCGAGTGTCAAACGTAATCGATCCATTTCTCGCCGTGCATCATCAAGTGAGGGAACAGGGGGAATAGTTGAAAAACCTAATTTCGACTGAACGGTTTCGATTCCCTGAATAAGTTCGCTCTGTGTAGAAGGGTCTATTTTTAAATCACGACAGATACTTACCAAAAGGTCTTCCTGATGCGCATCAAGTCGCGCAAGCTGCAATGCGCACTCGGTTTCTTGTCGCTGTATTTCTTCCATTTCCCGCTGTTTTTTATTTAATTCTTTTTGAAGCTCCAAAAGCTCACGTTGAAATTGTTTTTCCTGCAGTTGATACTGTTCCAATTTTTTAAAACTATTTTCTATTTCACTTTCAAGGCTTGTGAGGTTTTTTTCAAGCTGCATCTTTTCTTCTTCTAGTTGCTTTGTTTGGTCTTTTTTATCTTCACTGGAAAAATAGATGATCTCTTTTCCAAGACGGGTTACTTCCTTGTTTTTATGTTCTCCTTCTTTTTCAAGTGCCTCAAGCTGTTGATACTTAATCCGCACCGCGATGCGCAACTCGGCATATTCATGTGCGATTACTCCCTGCATACTGCGAATATTTTTTATTTCTTCGCGCTCCTCATCACGAGGTGGGGTATCTTTTTTTGAAAACTCTTTTACTTTTTCAAGCAATACTGAGATTTTTTCCGTAAGCCCAAAAAGCGCTTGTTTCAGTACCTGGGAATCATGATCTTGTTCATGAAATGTCCGTGAATGCAGTGCAATTTCTTCAAGCTCCGAAATAACCTCCTGTAGTGAAGAGATTTTTTGCGCAGTGGGCGTAACTTGTTTTTGAGACACAAGTACGCCGAGCTCTCTATTAAGATCTTCTAATTTTTTTTCAACTTCTTTCTCTTGATTTGAAAGAAGCTCATATTCTTTAGCGGTGGAACTGACTGTTTGAATAATAAGTGCGTATTGATTTTGAATTTCAAGCTGCTGCTTCATGAGCCATGCGATATCTGTTTTACCCTGCTGTTCAAATGAATGGTGGAGCCGGCCATCAAGAAGCGATTTTTCTGAAAGCAAGGATTGTTTTTTACTCAAAAGTGATTCATAAGCAATTTTAAGCTGGGTATATTCGCTTTGATTTGGAATAGAAAGCGCTTTTTCTTTTTCGCTAAATTCTTGCTGAAAGGCTGTGGTGGATTTTTGTATTACTTCGAGCTCATTTTTCGTGCGCGTACTACGAGCCACCAGTGTCTCGCGCTGCACATGTAATTGATTCCATTGTGTTGCATAATAGGCTGTTGAAATAGTATGAAGCCGCTGCTCAAATTCTTCTCGCTGTTCTAACCGTTTCATGTGCCGCTGAAAAAATTTAAGCTTTGGCTCAAGTTCTGACAAGAGCAATTCTGTTTGGCTAATATTTTCTTGCGTGCTTTTCAGGCGGTTTGCTGCTTGATCTTTTTTTATCTGATACTGCCGCACACCCGCCGCTTCATCAAAAAATTCCTTACGCTCGGTGGGCGAAGCATTAATAATTCCATCAGCCATGCCTTGACCAATAACACTGTAACTTTTTTGTCCTACCTGGCCTTGCGCCAATAACAAAATGATGTCAGCAAGACGTACCTTATTTTTATTGATACAGTATTCCGATTCGCCACTGCGGTATAACCTGCGTGTGATAACAATTTCTGAATACTCAATAGGAACGCGGTGGTCTTCATTATTAAAGGTAAGAGAAACTTCACATGATCCGAGTTGCGATTTTTTATCGGATCCAAAAAAAATAACATCCTCTCCTTTTTTACTTCTGAGGTTTTTAAGACTCTGCTCGCCCAACACCCAGCGGATCGCATCGGCAACATTTGATTTTCCCGATCCGTTCGGCCCAACAATTGCGGCAATACTTTGGGAAGCATTTGTGCCTTTTGGAAAAAGGAAGTTTGTTTTGGTCGCAAATGATTTAAACCCTTGAATTTCAAGTTTTTCTAAAAACATAGTCAAATTCTAAAAATCATTGCTTTAGTATACATTTTTTAGGTAAAAATGAAAGCGCCCCACAAAACGTGGGGCGTAAAAAAGTACAGTACACCAATAGGTATTATCGACCACCTATTACATACCACTTGCCTAAGATGCGGCCAAAATAGAGTTGGTGGGTAGTAGTATCTTCCCATAGTGTTGAAGAAAACCCATTTTGATTCTTTATACGTTCCTTATATACAGTTACACTTGCACCTGCCGTATCAGGATAGGCGCTATCTGGTAAAAATTTAGTTTGAGTAACGTGAGAATTTTCCGTGAATGTGCCTTTTCCATTACTGTCTTGAAATGATGAGGTCTGCGACGTGGTAAACATGGCATTCACCGTTTTTTCTAGTTCAATATAATCATTTGCTGAAATATCAAATGATACTGTTTTTTGATAGTCGATAACATACCCTTGAATATCTTGTAATAGTTGTAAAAAGAACGTATCATCATCGCCTCGTTGCGACATTTGCGCATGATTGCGATTTTTAAAAATACGAGCAATTTTAATGCACATGGGAAGGCGACTTTGGATAACTTCTAAATCGTATGTGAGTTTATCGCGCGTTGCCCCAGAAGAAGCAAACGAAGAGCCGTCCATTAAATTAAGTTGTGAAGAAAGCGGCACTAAGCCGTCATTAAAATGATGCGGTAAAATGGTGCCCTTTGCAATTGTAGGAATAAGGGGAAAAAGTATGGTGTTAAAAATGCGTAACATGGAACCTTCGAATGCACGAGAATGCTCCTTTACCAGTATTTGAGCCTTTGAGTCGTACGAAAAGTTTCTAATGTAATTCAAATTGGTTGCATCCAAAATTATGTCCTCATAATACCCACCGTACACGGTAAGAAAGGGTCTTGAAGAAACACCTGCTTTTTCTTCAAGAAGGGCAGTGAGTTTAGCAAAATTTGTACGGCATCCAAATAGCGTTTCTTTTTTTTCGTATTCAAAAATAGATGTGGAAATTGGCGTACTTACTTTGTCGCATACAACTCCATACTGATCCAGTGAAGATAATTCTTCAGTAAATGATAGTGAGATTGGTCCCACCGCGAATGATGAGATAAATTTGAGATTTGGAATGGCAGGGTTGTTATTGTCTCCAAACAAACACCGAAAACCTGCGGGAAAAATTGCATCGGAAGTATTTTTCAGTGCCTCAATAATTTTTCGCGAATAGGTTTTAAATTGAATTGGCGTAAAAAAATTATTTATTGCAATTAAATAAAGTGTATACACCTGTGCTCCAAATAATAATTTTACTAAAGAAGCACGCACCCACTTTGGTATTGCCAATGGCGACCCATGATGGGGAGTTGCCAATGTAATAACTCCTAAGCAAGTAGTGTTGCCTTGTAAAAAGCTTAATGCATGCGCCACACGCGCAAGCAAACCACCCATACTAAACCCAACGAGAAGGAATGGCATAACCCCATATGAAGTGGTGCGAGAAAGAAGTTTTAGGGCATTTTCATCAATCATCCTGCGCGTATCAAATTTAAAAGAAAGAACTATGCAGTGCTCAACAAAAAAATCCCGTAGAGCTTGTGGGGCAACATTTTTTATCCATGAAAAAAATTCTTCAAATCGCTCTTTATGTTCATCATACATACCATGAATAAAAATTAGTGCCACTTTTTGCGTACCACGACGTGCAAGTGAAAATCCATACATTCCATCTTTATTAAGATTTTCAACAAACTCTTCCTTTTCATTTGAACCAATGCCACTTACTGCCAGTTCATGAAATCCAACTTGAAATGAAGGCGCATCATCAAACCATGTTGTCGGCGCAATACCCAAAGGTACTGGTTTGCCGACAATATATTCGCCACTCTTTCTAATAACCACGTGTGCCTTAGTACTATTTTCTTGTATAACAATTGGTTCATCTTCTTGGTGCCAAAGATGTGTGTCTAATTCACTACTTTTATATAAACGTAATTCTTGTGACTTGGGGGAATCAAGATTGATGGATAGTGTCACACTCTCAACAGTCGGAAGAAGCTGGATGGAAAACGTGTGTGCTTCGTCTGCTATACCGATAACATCTTGTGTACCAGCCGAAAGAACTGCCTTGTCTTTATCATAAGAGAGGAGTGTTACCGATAGTGGTACTTCTTGTGAAGGGGGTGAGGGAATACTTGTATGAGGAATATCCACTGACAGGATACTAACTTTGGAAGAAACTTTTGATTGTGGAGAAGGCGCACACGCGCTCACAATCCATTCATATAATGCAATGAGCCCGCCCAATAAAAATGTTCTTCTTTTCATGAGTAGACCTTTCTTTTTTTTAAATTTTCAATGTGCTATGTAGTAACTATACCATAAAAACAACAACGCCCCGATTGGCAAATCGGAGCGTTAATAAAAGAACTAAAAATGCTATTACATTTAAATTACGTAATCAATCCGCGAGAGATATGATTATCACGAAGTGTTTTTGCTTGATCAATAACAACCTGATAGTAGAATAATATATTTGAGGTATTAAACATATTTGAAAATGGGTTGGTACTGCTCACTGCATGAAATATACCCCGCTGCCTTAACGAAAGTTCATCAGGCCCCGGCGCCTTCCAGTTATAGGGGAATGGATCAGGTACTGCTTTTAAAAGTGCGGTAATTTCATCGCAGATAATGGGATAAGGGTAGTGCGCACGGAAATAATCTTCTATTTCACAGATAACTTCAGGCTCACCGCCCAAACGCGCACCAATAATTTCAATGCCTTTTATTTGATCATAAAGTGTTGGTGATGTACTCATTACGTTTCTCCTTTTTCTCTTTTCTCAAAAATTCTATTTCTTCTGATGTCAACAAAATTAATCACTGATATGCAAACCCAAAATAACTCAAGAAGTAAAAGTGGCGCCACATGACTTGCCAACGCACTAATACCCAGGCAAATTCCACCAATAAAATTCATAACATGAAATGCATACCCGTCTGACTTGATATCTTTTTGTGAAACAAGTGTATATGCACATAAAACAAATAACATACCTATTGACCCTACGGTCCAGTCCCATGTCCAAGGATGCAGAATTGTTTTTGTGAGTGCATCATTAATATATTCGAGTGTCGCATTTTTATTCATGTCACTTCCTCTTTTTTTGCTTTAAGTCAATCCCGCCCCAGTAGGCTAGGGCGGGATATCAAAAGAACTAACTTAAGAACAAAGGAGAAGAATAGTGGTACTATGAGGTTGTGTTTGTTCACCAGAATGCTCAAGCAAACAAAGCGGCCACAAACCAGATTCGTAGGATTCAATAATTTTTTTCAATTTTTCAGCCATTTCTAACTCACCAAAAATCATTAACACGATAATAGCGCATGAAAGCTCAATAATACTCCACATGAGATATTGATGAAGTAATACCTCTCCTTCATAATACGTTTTAATGCTGTGTGTTTGAGGATTTTCTATTTGCGCGGCAAATTTTTCCATAATCGAGTTTGCAAGTGAACATGTATCCTTATCCAGGTAGAAAAATTGTCGAAGTATATCTATAAGATTTTCGAAATCTTGAGAGGTAAGATATGAACGCAAACAATAGGGGTAATCAGAAATTGTTTCAGCTGCTTCTTGTGTTAACTCACCATTATAGGGTTTGAGTAGATCTTTAAGTCTTTCTTCACATGAAAAATATTTTTGAATTACACGTGAAGCTGCAACACGACGGCCAATTTCACCTATTTGTCTGGCTTTTGGTTTTACATTCTTCTCTTCATTTCTCATCTTAATTTCCGTATAAGAGATTGTGGTAAGATCATCTTTTAAGGAAACGCTTCCAAAGCTTGCGGGATGAAAAAATGCCGGGCTTGTTCTGTTAGACATAAAAGGCTCAAAAACTGCAACGCACTGTCTCATACTTCCTTGTCTGAGTGTTGGATTAAATCCATTGAGCCATACAAGGAATTCTTTAATTTCACGATTATAGGGAGAGAGAAAATTAAGTGATGCGGACCTTGGAAATTTAGGCCACGGCATACACCCCTCATACTCAATACGTGGAACAAGAATATGGGCATCATCGTCATTAGCTCCAAGCGTAATTGTCCCGGATAAATTCCTGATTTCTAGCGTTTCTGGCATTTTCTTTTCCTTCTTTTTTTGTTTAATTGTAAATGTACGACTATAAAAAAATAACAGGGGTATCTTACCTGTTATTTTTTAAAATGCAAGGGTTGATTTGTTATCTTTCGAGAATGAGAAAAGTGTAGAGTAATTCCTCTTCCTTGTGTTCCTCGCGTACTACTTCTTTTTTGAATTTAGTATAATCAGGGAAAAACGTATCTGCATCTTTTTTTTCATCAATAAGCGTAAGATAAAGCTTATCTGCAAGAGGAAGCGCTTGGTTATAAATTTCTCCACCCCCTATAATAAATAATTCTTGTTGTTCAACTTCACGTGCCTTGCGTATTCCTTCTTCAAGTGAGTGAACCGTAATACACCCGTCTTTTTGGTAGGTAGTATCACGCGTAATAATAATATTTGTCCGGTTTGGTAGGGGGCGACCAATTGATTCAAAGGTCTTTCTACCCATAATAATCGGGTGCCCACTGGTAAGTTCTTTGAAGCGTTTGAGGTCTTGGGAAATTTTCCAAAGAAGCTGATTGTCTTTTCCAAGTCCGCGATCAATAGCTGAAAGTGCTGCGATGATACTTATCATAATTAAAACCCTCCGATGTTTGCAATTTCTGCTTTTATAGCTGGGTGTGAATCATAATTTTCAAGCGTAAAATCATCAAAGGTAAAATCATCGATATTTTTTATCTCCGGATTTATTTTTATGGTTGGGAATGGTTTTGGTTCACGACTCAACTGTTCTTTCACTTGATCAAAATGATTTGAATAGGAGTGTGTATCACCAAATGAATGTACAAATTCTCCCACTTCAAGCCCTGTCACCTGAGCAACCATTTGAAGAAGAAGAGCATAGCTCGCAATATTAAATGGTACCCCTAAGAATATATCAGCACTTCGCTGATAGAGCCCTAAGTTTAGCTTATTTTTTTCTGTAACAGAAAACTGAAATAGTGTGTGACAAAAAGGTGGTACCTCATTAGCGTTTCCTTTTGATGCCATTGCGTAAATAAAATCAGGATTCCATGCTGAGACGACATATGATTTTCGAAAAGGTTTTGTTTTAAGCCCATCTAGCACCCATCCGAGTTGATCGATTTCTCTTCCGTCGCTTGCCGGCCATCTTCTCCACATTCTTCCATAAGACATAATAATATCTCCCCACTCCTTCACAAATACATCATCTACTGGAAGTTCCTTTATTTTGGCAATAAAGTTATTTTGCTCCATGTCCTTTTCTGGCTCATTTTCCAAACAGTGCTTATGGTATCTCTTCCACGCCCAATCATCCCAAATATGGACATTATTATCCACTAAATATTTAATATTGGTATCTCCTTTTAAAAACCAAAGAAGTTCGTGTAAAATCCCCCTAAAAAATACTTTTTTAGTGGTAAGTAATGGGAGTCCTTTCGTGAGATCAAATTTGATTTGTCTTCCAAAAACCGAACGGATATAAGGAGGCTTTTCTCCTTTTTTTTCATATTCTGCTAAAACTTCGGGGGTGAAAAAAAGTTCTTTATCACTCCCATTTTCCAAAATATCTTTCAAGAGATCGAGGTATTGATACTCGGGGTGTTTGCCTAATGTGTCCATAGTATTATTGGTTAGTGTTTTTTATCTCTTGATCAGGGGGTGGTATATAGCCGACCCAATTTTTTTGATGATATCTGCCTGTTTGCTCATACGTCCTTCGTGTTGGGCTACTAAGTTGCGAAAAGGTGATTTGGGCAATTGCCATATGAGGCCGCAAAATAATAGGAATGGTATTTAAATTACATAACTCAAACGTAATGTTTAAAAAGTGCCCAGGATTAATGAGTCCTGCGGTATTATGTACAATCAAACCAATGCGCGCCAAACTACTTTTTCCTGAAAGATGGATCAAATAAATTTCACTTCCAAAATAATCTAGTGAGGTACCCAACACGCTCACCCCGGGGTGCAAAATAAAACACTCGTGGTTTTCTAAAATAAGTTCTCGGCTTGCGGGAAATATGTTATTCACCGGATCAATCACTTGGGTAAAGTAGGGCTCGGGAACAATAAATTTATTTCCTAATAAAATATCATAGCTAGCGGGCTGCAAACGCCGCTCATCAAAATCACTTAACGTAATATCACCACTCGTAACTGCTTTGATAATGTCTTGATCAGATAGATACATATGTCAGTTGGCAAGTTAGCCAGTTTTCCAGTTAAACTATATGACAGTAAAAACATTATTAGTGCCGTAATATTCCTGCCAGTGAGTGTTATAAAAATCAAACATGCGTGTGAGGCGATCTTGTGGTAATTCTTCTACGCCTAATTCTTGTAATTCTTTTCTGATGTACTCTTTTGTTTCAAGTGCTTGTTCGGGTGTGTCTGCCATTTTTTCAAACTCTGCTAAAAATCCATATCCTGCATTCTTATCAATACAAACGTGCATATCTTTGTACTGATATTCTTCGCGCTCCCGTGACCATTTTGCTTCATAGCTCAGCCCTGCTTCTAAGAGAAGATTATCAAGTTCATGAAGCGAGTGTACTTTTATCTCTTCTTCAAATTCAATGCGTGCGGTTCCATTTGCGCTTGTCGTATCATCAATTGCCGCCTTCATCACAAAAAGAATTTTCCCATTTGATTCGCGTGTGCGAAAAGAAATATTTTTTGCCGTAGTTAAAATTTTTTCAAATTCTTTTCTTTTTTCTTCGGCAAAAAAATGGGATAGTTTTTCACTTAATATTTTTATGTCAGGTGCTGGGGTAAAATAATGATTGAGCTGTTTTTGGATTGCTCGTAACGAGAGGGTTGGGTCTTTTGTATATAATAGTGTTTTTAGTTTTTCTGCATATTCTTCTTGTCCTAAAAGCACTTTGATTTCAACCTCAAATGTTTGCATACATACAGTTTATATAATAAGACCTCGTTTTTTGTAACGAGGTTATCTTATCTAAAAATTAAGTATGTAGCAAGCATTTAAATTTATGGACCTAGGCGGAATCGAACCGCCGTCTGCGCAATGCGAATGCGCTGTTCTACCACTAGACCATAGGCCCATATTTGGTGCCCTCGGAGGGAATCGAACCCCCATTTTATCCTTAGGACGGATTTGTTCTATCCATTGAACTACGGGGGCGTCTATTTAACTTATGTGGTTTTAGGATTTTTCTTTACCCATTCCATAAACCAATACTGTGCCAGGGTAAGAAGTGTTTGCATAAACCAATAAATACCAAGTCCATTAGGAAACTGATAACTCATAACCGCGGTCATAAGCGGAATGAAAATAAGCATTTGTTTTTGTAAGATACTTGAGAAATCTTCATTTCCACCATCATTCTTTTTTGCCTTTTGGGGGGGCATGGTTAATTTAATTTGAATAAATTGTGAAATGCCAACCAATAACGCGAGTGGAATATCATGATTTGCCGTTAGGGAAAGAAATCCTAAAAAGGTGTCATTTAATTGTCCGGGGTTTGCAACAAAAGGATAAAGTAAATTGAATTTTTGCGCTTTAAGCCCATCCATGAATACGTAAAAAAGCGCGATAAGAAAGGGGAATTGAAAAAGAGTAGGAAGACATGAGGAAAGGGGATTGATTTTTTCCACCTTAAAAAGATTCATCTGGGCTTCGGCCAGTTTTTGCTTATCATCTTTAAATTTCTCTCGTATCTCATCAAGTTTTGGTTGGAGTTTTTGAAGATTTTTTTGCGCTTCAAGCTGTTGCCATGAAAAAGGGAATAATACCAACTTTACCAATACCGTTAATAATATAATGGCTATTCCTAAGTCGTGATTAGGAAGAACATTATAAATATAAATAAGAAGATTAAAAAGCGGCTGATAACACAGTAATGTAAATAATTCTGCCATATATATGTTTTATGGGTGATCAATTCCACCCTGTGACCATGGATGACATCGAAAAATACGGTGCAGACCTTTTACTAAGCCCCTTCCTAAACCGTATTTATTAAGTGCGAGGTGCGTATAGTGTGAGCAACTTGGATAAAATTTACAAAAACCGTAAGGAAAGAGAAATGAACATATTCCATGATCTGGAGAAAAAAATCTTTTATACCCATTTAGGAGTAGGGAAATGAATATTTTCATCTATTTTCATTATATTTATAATGATTTTTTGACATTTTTGAATTTTTTTCCATGAGTGTACGAAGCGCGTATTCCATTTCTTTGGAAAGTATTTGAAATGAAGCATTGACAATTTCGGGTTTTACAAATACAATGGCGTCGATTTGGAGCGATTGCTTTTTACAATATGGCCGTAAAATTTCACGCAGTCTTCTCTTTATTGTATTACGGACGACGGCTTTCTTTGAAATCTTATTTGATACCACAATACCGAAGCGTGGATGAGGGTTTTTTGAAGAAACCCATTTTAACCTAAAATGAGAAAAAGAAAGGGAAGACCCCTTCTTTAATATAAGAGAAAACGTTTGTTCACTTGTTATTCTGTTAGTTCGGCCAAGCATCGCTGTTTTACACCGTAAGACGTTTTCTCCCCTTTGCACGCCTTCTTTTTAAAACATTTTTACCTTGTTTTGTATCCATTCGTTTTAGAAATCCATGCGTTCGAACTCTTTTCTTTTTTTTAGGTTGATATGTTCGTTTCGGCATACTAGCTTTCCTTATAAAAATCTTTAAACAATAAGTATTAGTATACGTAACCTATTTCAGTTTGTCAAAGGTTCTTATCTATACACAATGTTACCCCCATAAAATAGGTGATTATCCACATTCTATACACATGTTAATCCATTTTTACCTAGTTGTTTTCATTTTACAAGTGTGTTACGATTGAATCTTATTGTTTTATTAAATTTCCAGGACTCTATGACAACCCATCAACTTTGGCAAGCAGCGCTTGGGGAACTTGAACTTCTTTTAAGCAAACCTAATTTTAGTACCTGGTTTAAAGAAACATTTATTGTTTCTCATGAAAATGAACGGCTAATTGTTGGTGTTCCTAATGCATTTACAAAAACATGGTTAGAAAAAAAATATCATATCCTTATTATCAAGGCTATTCGTAACGTTTCTCAATCAACTATTAAGGAAATTATTTATAAAGTGGAGGCGCAAGATATTCATGCCCGTGCACAGGATCCTTTTTTTGAACAAGCACCACTCCCAACCACCACTCCTCACTTCCTTCAACAACAAGTTGAACAACCTCTTCAACTTCAACCATCACTACATGGTTTAAACCCTAAATATACTTTTTCAAGTTTTATTGTTGGTAAATATTGTGAACTTGCAAATGCCGCATGTCTTGCCGTTGCCGCACAACCTGGTGAAGTATATAACCCACTCTTTTTATATGGGGGAGTAGGTTTAGGTAAAACTCATTTACTTCAAGCTATTGGGCATGAAATTTTAAAACGAGATCCACAAAAAAAAGTACTTTTTGTCACCTGTGAACGTTTTACGAATGATTTTATTCAAGCCGTACGATCTGGAAGAGTAAAAGAATTAAAAGATACCTATCGATCTGTTGATCTTTTACTTATTGATGATATTCAATTTCTTTCAAGTAAAGAGGGTACTCAGGAAGAATTTTTTCATACCTTTAACACCCTTCATCAAACAAATAGACAATTAGTTGTCACGTGTGACCGCCCCCCAAAAGCAATTCCTGCTATTGAAAGTCGTTTATTATCCCGCCTTGAATGGGGGATGATCGCGGATATTACTTCTCCAGACCTTGAAACACGTATTGCTATTTTGGAAGTAAAATGTAAAGAAAAAAAGATTAGCTTATCAAAAGAAGTTATTAATTATATTGCCACTCTTGTACATAATAATATTCGAGAGCTTGAAGGAGCATTAAATAGAATTATTGCTTATAGCCAGCTTAATAATACCTTGTTAAGCTTTGAAAAAATTAAACAAATTCTTTCTTCTCTCACAACTCAGTACGCAAAAAAATCAATTACACCAAAACAAATTATTAATATTGTTGCTGAATTTTATCAAATTGATATTGATGATATTATCGGGGAATGTAGACGAAAAGAACTTGCAAGCCCGAGACAAATTATTATGTTTATTATGCGGGAAGAAATGAAATGCTCTTTTCCAACCATTGGTCATGAACTTGGGGGGCGTGATCATACAACAGCAATTCATGCATATAATAAAATAAAACGTGATATAGAAGAGATACCAAAAATAAAACAAGATGTTGATCTTATTAAGCAACGCATGTATAACATTTAGGGTGTGGGAAAACTAGGGATAAAACTAGTAATGAAATGTGAATAATATGGTTTGTTAAAAATAATCCACACTTCATTCAAATAGTTATTCACAAAAAATATACCTATTAAAAAATAAAAAACGTATAAATAAAATATATTTTCTCTTTATCCCCACACTTACCAGTACCTACTAATATAATTTATTTTTTATAATAATTATTCTTAACTACTCTGTGTGTGAAATTCTCTTGTCTTCAAGAAAATCTATCTAAAGGAATACAGACTGCGCTTTCAGCAATAAGTAAGGAAAGTGGTTTACCTATTCTTTCTACTCTTTTATTAAAAGTAGAACATAACTCACTTATTATAAGTGCAACAAATCTTGAAATCGGAATTACTTCAATTATTCGTGGAAAAGTTGAAACAGATGGTTGTATTGCAATTGACGCTCGTATTTTTGCTGAATATATTTCACTTCTTCCAAAAGAAAAGGTGGAATTAGAAGTTAATGATCAGTTTGTTTTACATATTACTTGTGAAAATTACTCAACAAAAATACGAGGAGTTAATCCAGAAGATTTTCCTCTTATCCCTACTTGTGAGCGAACGTCTTCACTCCATTTTGTTTCACAAGAATTAAAAAAAAGTATTCAATCAACACTTTTTGTAGTAAGTTCTCACGAGCGAATTCAACCTGAATTACGTGGACTTTATTTTTACTACTCCCCTACTGAAAAAACAATCACCTTTGCAGGAAGTGATGGACATAGGCTTACCGAAAAAACAATATCGGTAGAAAGTAATATAAAAGATGAATATACAAGTATTATTCCTCTTAAAACTGCTCAAGAATTATTAAAAATATTATCATATTATCCCGAAGGTAGTTGTGAATTATGGGTAAGTGATACTCAAATACTTTTTATATGTGATCAAACTGAAATTACTTCTAAACTTATTCATGGGTCATACCCTGATTATAAAAGTATTATTCCAGCTACTACCACCACAAAAGCAGTATTAGAAGTAAAAGAGGCGATGAAGGCATTTAAAACAGTTGGTCTTTTTTCAAAAAACGATGTGTATGATATTACATTAGAATTTAGTAGTCTAACTGAAGGACGAGGAGAACTAATATGTCGGGCTTCTAACGCAACACTTGGGGAAGGAAATGTAGTAGTACCTATTGAAATAAAGGGGTCAAACCTGGAAATAATACTTAATTATCGATATTTAATTGAGGGGCTTTCTCAGTGTGATGATGAACGAATAAGTTTTGAACTTATTGATAATAATCAACCCTGTATATTAAAACCATTAAAACAAAAAAATTCTCTGTATCTTGTAATGCCAATACGAGAATAGTAATTTATAATTAGGAATTTAAAATAATCAACCAACTGGCTGATTATTTTTTTTGCGGGAGTAAGATGTTGATGGTTATTGTACTTGTTTGAGTACCTCCTTTTATATCGTAACTTCGTACGGTAAGAGTACGAAACCCATTATCTTGAGATGAAAGTTCATAGGAAAGAGAATAAGGAAATTCTTTTGTCGCGTACATGAGTTTTTCATCAAGATAATAATTTACATGATCAATTCCATAAGGAGAAGAAGTAGTGATCGACGCTTGAAGTGTTTGTGAAGTAATTGTTTCTTGGTCGAGAGGTGAATTTAGAGAAAGGGTTGGAAGATCTCCTTGCTGTGAAGACTGAAAAGGGTTGGAACCTTGGGAATAAATAATTTCCTCTGAGCTTAAATTATTTTTTTTAAGCCATTTTTGTACTTGTGTTTCCCAATTTTGATATTGAGGGTCTTCTTTTGGGTTTTGAGGAAGTTCACCTCGGGGATCATCTTTTATAATACTATATAAAATAGTATGGATAGTACGGAGTGTATGTACTTCCTTTTGTTCTTGAGGAGTTTCTTGTGTTGCTTGTTTTCCAGTAGTCTTATCAATCGTAATTGGATTTTCATCATAATATAAACCATCTAAAACTGATTTCCCGGTAATAATTTGAAGTGGTTTTGTAAAATATTCATTTGGAGTATTTTTTAATACTTCTTTCATATACGTATTCCAAATAGGAGCAGCAAGTTTTGAACCATCAGCACCTTTTTTCATAGGAGAATTATCATTATTACCAACCCATACCCCCGTGATTACTGAAGGAGTATATCCAATTGTCCATGCGTCACGATAATCATTTGTGGTTCCTGTTTTTACTCCCGCTTCTCGGTCTGATAATTGAAGATAATTTTTCTTTCCAAATATATATTCTCGTGCCGTATTATCTGTTAATATATTATTTATTTGTTGAGCTATTTCTTTATCAAAAACTTCATTTCGTACCGGTTCTTTTTGTTTAAAAAGAAGTAGTCCTTGTTTATCTTTTACTGATAAGACGCCATTAGGTTTTACTACAACACCTTCTTGCGCAAAACTGGTAAATGCGGCGGTATGTTCAAGAAGTGTTATCTCTCCCCCACCCAACACAAGAGCAAGTCCATAATGATCTGGATTTTGAAGAGAGGTATATCCTAATTTTTTTGCAAATTCTATCGTATAAGAAACACCCGCAAGATAGAGAGTTTTTACTGAAGCAATATTAAGTGAACCCGCAAGCGCTTTTTTCATTGAAACAGGACCATATTCTTTCCCTGTATAATTATGGGGTTGATATTTTTTGATTCCTGAAGTATCAAAATTAGTAAGTACATCAAAAAGAATCGTTTGAGGAGTATATCCTTTTTGAAATGCAGCCGCATATACAATTGGTTTAAATGAAGAACCTGGTTGGCGTTTTGCAAGTACTACATTTACATTCCCATCTATTGTCTCATCAAAATAATCACGCGAACCCACCATACTAAGTATTTCACCTGTTCGCGCATCCATTGAAACAAGCGCCGCATTGTGGGCGTTCATGGAAAGGTTTTTTTGCCCTTGTTCTCCTACAATACGTTCAGCACTTTTTTGTTTTTCTAAATCAAGAGTTGTAACTACTTCTAATCCACCCTCTTCAACAAGTTGTCTCCCATACATTTGTTCTAATTGATTTTTAATATACATGACAAAATGAGGCGCGGTAATGGAATTAAAAGGACGTTTAAATTGTAATTTTTCTTGTTTTGCCGCTTCCGCATCTTCCTTAGTAATATATCCAAGGCGCACCATATCATCAAGAAGTTTTTGTTGTTTTGTAATAAGTACATCGCGTTGGGGTCCCCAGGGCGAATAATATGAGGGGGCACGCGGTAAAATTGCGAGAATAGCACTTTCACTTAATGAAAGTGAAGAAATATTTTTTCCAAAATATAATTTTGATGCAGCATGTAATCCATACGCGGTTGACCCGTAAGGAATTTCATTAAAATACATCTGTAAAATTTGATTCTTCGTAAATCTTTGTTCTATGGTATAAGCTAAAATAAGTTCTTTAATTTTTCGCTCAACAGATTTTTCTTTTGTTAAAAGTGCATTTTTAATAAATTGCTGAGTAATAGTTGAGCCTCCTTGTGCTTTTCGTTGGGAAAAAATATCAACAAGAAGTGCGCGAACCATTCCTTTAAAATCAAAACCCTTATGTGTATAAAACCCTCTATCTTCGGCAACTATGGTTGCGTTGATGAGATTTTTTGGAATATCTTCTAATGTAATAAGAGTGCGTTGTTGATCTCCATGAATTTCATATAACAATTGTTTTCCTGTTCGATCATAAATTCGCGTACTTACCGGAATAGCGCGCGTAAGGAGTTTATTTGGGTTAGGAAGATCACGAGAATACCAACTGATAACTCCAATAATAAAAAGGATGCCACTTATACCTAAAAATAATACTAATCCCCCAATAAATTTAAAAAGCGGTACTGCACCTTTCTTTTTTTTATGAGGGGGTTTTACTACTTTTTCACTAAGTGGCTGTTTTTTTTGTTGTGATTTATAGGAATACGAGAATTGCATAAATAAGTTGAAAGTTATCAAGTAAAAAGTTATAAAGTAAATTATTAAAACTTGATGAACTTTATAACATTATAACTTTTTACTTTAGAAACGTGGTGTTGGCACAAAGGGCAAGAGCAAGTGCATCTGCGGCATCATCCGGTTTTGGAAGTGAAGGAAGCTTAAGAAGAAGTTGAACTATTTTTTGAATTTGTAGCTTATCAGCTTTTCCATACCCAATAACACCCTGTTTAACTTGAAGTGGAGTAAATTCTTGGATAGGTATTCCGTGTTGAGTGGCACAGAGCATAATAACACCGCGTGCAGCGCTTACATCAAGAGCGGTTTTGGTATTTTTTGCAAAAAATATTTTTTCAAGAGAAACCACCGTTGGCTTAAATGAAGAGAAAAGTGTTGCAAGGCGTGTGTGGAGTGTAAGAAGGCGGTCAGGAAAAGCACAGGTGGGGGATGTGGTAATACACCCATATTCAATACACTGGTATTCAGATTTTATTTTTTGAATAACCCCATATCCTGTTCTTCCAAAACCAGGATCAATACCAATAATAGTACACAAAGGGGTATTCATGCGTAATTTGAATAATAATTTAATACATCATTATGATCGTCAATTTCTTCAAATAATTTTTCAAGTTTTTCTTGATCCTCATTTGGTGTCTGTACGGTTGTTGTTGGCTCATAAGAAACCTGGGCATTTTCAATTACTAAAGAAAGAGACTCAACCTTTGATTTTATTACCTGTAAAAGCTCGGGTTTCATATATAAAGTACTTGTGTCATCTTGGATTAGGATATCATCAACACCTTGTTCAATAAGCTCAAGTTCTTGTATTTCAGATAATTGCGGTGTGGTAAGTATAATAACTCCTCGTTTTTCAAACATCCAAAGACATGAATTTGGCGCCCCTAAATTACCCCCGTGCTTCGAAAGAATATGGCGAACTTCTGAAAAGGTGCGGTTTTTATTATCAGTAATAGTTTCAATAATAATTGATCCTCCTCCCGGGCCAAAGCCCTCATATGTAATTTCTTCCAATCGGCTTGTACTGCCTTCACCCGTACCACGTTTGATAGCGCGCTCAATATTGTCTTTTGGCATATTTACTGAACGACCCTTTTCTATTGCAAGACGCAAAGAAAAATTTGTTTCAGGATCTCCGCCTTTTTCCCGTGCTGCTATTGAAATAATATTCGCGATTTTTGTAAAAATACCCGCGCGCTTACTATCAATAACCGCCTTATGTCGTTTTGTCGTCGCCCACTTAGAGTGCCCAGACATACAAAAAAAGTTAAAAAGTTATAAAGGTGAAAGTTATAAAGCAACTCTAATACCCATATGGTATTACTTTTAACCCTATAACTTACAAACTTTATACTTCATTGTGGCATTTTTTATTTAAAAATCAAGCACTTTTCACTTCTTGACTAAATACGCCAATATGTTAAAATCTCTCTTACGTTTATTCTTATTTCACATTTCATATCGTATGATTTCACGGCTCATTGTAAACCTCTTCAAATCGTCAATTGGAAAAAAAGTAACACAAATAATTATCGGGAAAATGCAAAAGAAATTAAGAAAATTAACACACGCAGTTCGATAAAAAATTAATACAAAAAATAAAAAAAACCATCCCACACTTAGAGGATGGTTTTTCATCTCAATAATATGCGAGTAGGTATTGTAGGGTTGCCAAATGTAGGAAAATCCACACTCTTTAAAGCATTAACCAAAAAACAGGTTGATATTGCTAATTTTCCTTTTTGTACCATTGGGCCTAACGTAGGAGTTGTAAAAGTTCCAGACGTGCGACTCGATACGCTCGCATTATTAAGTAATTCACAACAGGTAGTACCTGCGGTAGTCGAATTCGTAGATATTGCAGGATTGGTACGCGGCGCGCATGAGGGGGAGGGTTTAGGAAATCAATTTCTTTCCCATATTCGCGAAGTTGATGCATTAGTGCATGTGGTACGTGCGTTTTATGATGATAATATTATTCACGTGGAGGTAAGTCCTGATCCGCTTCGAGATATTGAAACAATTAATCTTGAACTTATTTTTGCAGACAGCGCAGTTTTAGAAAAACGAATTACGAATCTTAAAAATCAATTAAAATCAGGCCCAAAAAGTTCCCTCGATTTAGTACTTGATATTACTACACGCCTGCACAAAGCGCTTACTAATGGAAGACCCGCATCAGATATTGTGCTTACGGTTGAAGAAGAAAAAGAAATAAAGGATCTCGCGCTCCTAACCCGAAAACCAATATTGTATGTTTTTAATACTGATGAAAGTGGAATTATTCCAAAGGAGTTTGATGAAAAAATTGAACCGTATAAAAATAATTCACTTGCCTTGTGTATTAAAATTGAAGCAGAACTTTCTGAGCTAAGCGTCAAAGAACTGGAAGAACTTGGAATGGAGCAAACCGGAATTGACGCGTTGATTGTATCGGGATATACATTATTAAATTTAATTACCTATTTTACTACCGGTCCAAAGGAAACGCGCGCATGGACTATTAGTAAAGGGACAAAAGCACCTCAGGCAGCAGGAGTTATTCATACTGATTTTGAGAGGGGTTTTATTTGTGCAGAAGTAGTTTATTGGAAAGATTTACTCGATGCCCCTGGCGAGGTTCGTGCAAAGGAAAAGGGGCTTATCCGTAAAGAAGGAAAAGAGTATATTGTGAGTGACGGGGATGTGTGTGTATTTCGCTTTAGCGTTTAATAAATACGCATAGCTCGCGCGCGACGCCTTGTCCGGCGCGCATATAGACAAGCGTATCACGTTTTGTTTTTGATAAAAGGAGTGAAGAATAGCGCGGTGGTATTGTTTGGTGTGAAAAACCGATTTGTATAATATCTTGTAAAACCGGCATAAAAAAAGGTCCTGAAGATGTTTGCCAAACGGGAAGAAGAAATACGACAACCCCATTCTTTTTTAATAACGGATAAAAAACCTCAAAAGATTTTTTATACAAAATTGAAAGCTCATGGATAAGTGCATTTTGTGGTGATTGACCGTTTTTGTTGGGCGGTCCCAAATATGGCTCCGCAATAATTGCATCAAGAGTTGCGGAAGCAATATGATTATTGAGCTGGGTAGCATTGCTTTGAAATAAATACACCTCTCTTTGGGGGGTGATATGCTCTTTAAAAAGCCACTCAATATTTTTTTTGGAATCTTGTATTCTTTCCTTACTTACATCACTTCCGCTTACCTGTGAGTATCCCATACACAGTGCCTCTTGGATTATAGTCCCAAAACCACAAAAAGGATCATGTATACGAGGCTGCGTGAGCGGAGAAAGACCAGCACAATTAATCATTATTTGCGCAACTTTTGGTGGAAGTAAACCCGTTGTCATATCTTTTTGGGGACGTTGCCAATCTCGATATGAATATTCTTCGAAAGCTTGCACAAAAACAGTTTTTCCAATAACTAGTTGTCCATTTAATTCAAAAACATTTAATTCGGCATTTGTGGCGTCTAATAGATTATTTTTTTGAACGGTCACGGATGAAAGTATATATTCATTTCGTGGTGGGGCAACGAAACGAACAGAGTGCCCATCTTCTTTAAGTGTTTTTTTTATCTCAATACCAGCCCGGTGAAGCGCAATATTTTTTACATAGACACTTAATCCAAAGGTAAGGCGTACCCCCTCCTGTAATAATGTTTTTAAATACTCAGTGATTCCAATAGAAAGGGTTGATCTGCTAAATTGTTTTTCAAAACATACCCCGTATTTAACAATTCCCCCTAATGAATGAATAAAGGAGTGAGGCAATTCTTTTTCTAGGGTAAAAACACCTATGTTTCGCACATACTGTATAAGAGAGAATGAATATTGCTCTGATTGCAGCTTTGAAGTAAGCTCAACTAAAGAGATATCAGGATGATTTCCAAAAATAAAGAAATAATTCATATAAACAAAAGATACTAGGTAGTGAGTATAAAACGTATGGAATATATCATATCTGGATTATTTATCATAGGATATGGATGGCTCGCGATGCGAAATACTTCCCATGCTCTTTATGTGCTGATATTTTTATTACCAACATATCTTATTCGGTTTACGGTTGGGCCATTTCCAACAACACTTCTTGAGATGCTGACCGTAATACTTGTGGGTACCTGGTATTTTAAAAATTACAGTCATTTTTTTACTACTATCAAAACTAGTATTCTAGAAGCACACAAGCCGTTTACGTGGTCTTACCACAACTTTTTTATTATTTCAATTTTTCTTTTTTTTATATCCTCAATACTTGCAATGAGTATTTCGCCAAAACCACTCGCAGCGTTTGGAATTTGGAAAGCCTATTTTCTTGAGCCACTCCTTGTTTTTTTTATCGTAACCCAAACGCTTAAAACCACACACCAAAAACTCATAGGTATAAGTAGTGGAATAGTAAGCGCACTGGGGGTTTCACTGTATGCGCTTATACAATACGCAAGTGAAGGTATGCGCGCGACAAGTATCTATCCCTATCCAAATGCCGTAGGTCTTTTTGTGGGGCCATTGGTAATAAGTTCGTTTATACTGACCCTCTATTATATACAGGAAAAAATCCATCGACAAAATGGAATATTTTTTTTATGCGCTTGCATGTGTATGATAGGCGGCATTTTAGTTGCGCAAACAGAAAGTATGGCGGGAGTTTTAGGTATTGCGACACTTTTCATACTTTTGGCACATAAAGGATATACTCGATATGTCGGGGTGCTTACGGGTTTAGGAGTAGCGGGAATACTTATACTTAATGAATCACTTCGATCGTTTTTATTTCAAAAATTATTCTTGAAAGACTGGTCCGGGTTTGTGCATATGAGTATTTGGAAAGAAACATATCATATGCTGCAAGACCACTGGCTTACCGGCGCGGGGTTGGCAGGATATCAAGAATTATTTAAACAGTATCACACCACAAAAGGTATAGAAATTTTTTTGTACCCACATAACATTATTATGAATTTTTGGAGTGAGCTTGGATTTTTTGGTTTAATAAGTTTTTTACTGCTTTTGATTAGTTTTGTAGTACTTATGATAGTTGCACTCAAACAGTATCCATACGGATCACTTGATAGGGTATTATGTTGTACGGTGCTTTTTTCAATTGGTGTTATGGTGATACATGGGCTTGTTGATGTACCGTATTTTAAAAACGATTTAGCATTGCAATTTTGGATACTTTTAGGTATTGGATTTTCACTCTATACTACTAGTAGAGAAGTAAGCCCACCAGAGGCAGGTCAGGCTTTGCCTGATAGTCAGTAGCCAGTAAAATAATTATGAAAAAAATTTTAATATTTTTAAGTGGAATAATGACGGTATTCATCGTTTCTTTTGGTGTGATTTTTTTTGCATTTGCAAACCAGTCATCAAACCAGAATATTCAAAAAGAATGGTTTCGTATCGATGGGAAAGATGTTGTATGTGAAAACGAGTGTGTTACGCGCATTTTGTATGCCAATAAACCATTTTCATTTGCGGATATCGAATGGGATATACAAGACGTATTTAAAATTCGTTTTTTAGAAAAAAATACCTGGACAGAGTGGATGGATGTGAAGGGTGAACTTGATACACCGGACGAGAGCGACCATAAACCATCACAAATTTTTTCTTTACATCAGGGAAAAGCATTTCAGCTTTCTTCATCACAAAGAGGAGATTTTTCAAGCCTTACAATTATACTTTTCTCATTACCGCCGGACGAGAATAATACGAATCAACAATTTTATATTGCGTCAGATCAATCGCAAGCATCATCAAACACTCTTCCTTTATTACCACTTATCACGCGATCAGAGTGGTTGAGTGGAAACATTGAATTGACGGAAAGTGAACGTGAACAAAAGTGGCCATCCAAGTATGATGGCATCCAGAAATTTATTATTCACCATACCGCGACAAACAATCGAGATGTGAACGGCGATGGCACTATTGATACACAAGATTACCGCGACCTTGTTCGTGCTATTTATGTTTCTCATGCAAGTAATCGCGGATGGGGTGATATTGGGTATCAGTATATTATTGATCCCCTAGGAACTATTTGGGAAGGACGATATGGCGGGGATGGATCTATTGGGGGGCACGCCTATCGCGATAAGCGATGTACGAAATTTGGAGCTGGTGATGTTGGATTTAACCGCGGCACTATCGGTGTTTCGCTTTTAGGAACATTTTCTTCGCAAGAAATAACACCCGAAGCGCGAGAAAGTTTGACCAAGCTTATTGCGCGTAAGTCTTGGGAATTTGGCATTGCCCCTAATGGAATGAGTGAATACGCGGGTGTTATGTATGCCAATGTGATAGGGCACCGTGATGTTGATTGTACGGATTGTCCGGGAGACAAAATAGTTAATTCGCTTTCGTCCATTTCTTTTGATGCACAAAAGCGATACGAAGATTTTAAAAATACTATTCCTCGTACCGTGAAGGCAGAATTTTTTGATATGAGCACCTCACAGCTTGAACTGCAAAATGGAGCTACAAAATATGTAACCGTCCGTTTTAAAAATACCGGGACCGTTGCATGGAGAGGGTATGGAGACCATGCGTTGTATATCGCAGCAGCTGACGTGAAGGCATATCTTGCATCTCTCGAATCATTTACTATTGCGGCAGAATCAAAAGCAGAAAATACAAATCAAATCGAGCAGCAGACCAGTCAATTAATGCGTGATTCATCCATATATCTTGCAAAATTAAAACAACCAAATATATACCCAGGAGAAGTTGGTGAATTTTATGTTCCTATTTCACAAATAACCCCTGAGTTGAAAAGCGAAAAAAAACTTGTTATGGTGCTTGGTAATCAAGGATGGCTGCCACAAACCGATCTTGCGATAGCGCTTACGAACACGAGCCTGGAATACGCAGGCATACTAGAATCAAATGGACAAAACTATGCTATCCTTGATAATCCCGGAGAAATAATAACACTCCAGTTTAGAAATAAGGGTACGCTTGTCTGGGAGCGTGGAGAGGTAGGGTTTCATATTGCATCATTAGATAATGAGCAGTCACAACTCGCAGACGCGTCATGGAAGAAAAATAAAGAGCAGTTTTTCTTTCAGGAAGAGACAGTAAAACCGGGAGAACTTGCAACTTTTTCACTTCATGTTCACGGAAAAGAATTAGGTGAAGTGCGGCAGTACATCGCGCTTTATAGGGGTGAAGAAAAAATTTCAGGTAGTGATTACGAAACATTTAGTGCAAATGTTCAGCCAGCCTATGCGCTTCGTATTGCTGAACACACCATTCCTGAAATATTGAAAAATCCAAGTAGTAAAAAAGTATCAGTAACACTTGAAAACATCGGACACAATGATTTGGATAACATGGTGTTAATGGGATATGGAGACGCTTCAACAAAACAAAGTGCGCTCAAAGGAAAAAATTGGATTTCAGCAACACGTATAGGGAAAATCCCAACAATAAAAGCTGGGCAGGCACGAAGGGTAGAATTTTATCTTGCATCACCCGTGAAGAGTGGTACGTATCCTTTAACACTCGCGTTTACACGAGCTAAAAAAAATGTGTTTATTGAACAAGACGGTTTGCATGAGTTAGAGCAAAAGTTCGAAGTTCAAGTGCTCCAAAAACCAAAACCGGTTGTAAAAAAGAAAACGGTTCTAATAAAGAAGAAAAAATAATAAGGAGAGGTGCGTGAGTCCGGTTGAAACGGCGACTCTCGAAAAGTCGTAGAGCAGCAATGCTCTCGAGGGTTCGAATCCCTCCCTCTCCGAAGAAAATCATTACTATTTTAAAAAACTATGGCTAATCAAAATATTGAAATTGAAATTAAAGTTAATGTTGAAAATTCTGAGTCACTCATAGAGTTTTTGGAAAAAAATGGCAATTTTCAATCAGAGAAACGGCAGATAGATGAGTATTTTTCTCCAGCTCATAGAGATTTTATTTCTATGCGGCCGGTTGCCGAATGGTTGCGGCTACGAGATGCAGAAGGAACATATTCTATTAACTATAAAGATTGGCAGTATGATACAAATGGAAAAAGTCATTATTGCAAAGAATTTGAAACCAAAGTTGAAAGTATAGAATCAATGCAAAAAATTCTTTCAGCGCTTAATTTCAATTCTATTGCTGTAATTGATAAGCTAAGAAAAATTTGGACCTATGGAGATTATGAAATCGCAGTTGATTTAGTAAAAAATCTCGGGGATTTTATAGAGATTGAATACATTGGTAAAGATGATACAGTAAATCCTGAAAAGATAACCGAAGAAATGATTGATTTTCTCAAAAAAGTTTCCTGTGGGAAAATCACCAGAAATTATCTTGGTTATCCTTTTCTTCTTCTTTTCCCAAGTGAAGCTAAGTACGAAATTCAATAAATAAAAATATGACACAACTTCAAAAAATGACTGAACAAGTGATAGAAATCTTTAACGCATATGGCGCACAGGGAACCAAAGATTGGGACTATGATATTGCGGCACATGATTTGCAATACCAGATAGGAAAATTAACCAAAGGCATTTTACAACTAAAGGAATACCGTTATGCCGAAGGGCTCACACGCGAGCAAATTAAAAACAACATTGCAGATGAGTGCGCAGATATTTTAACCGAGGTGCTTTTTATTGCGCATAAACTTGATATTGATATTGAGAAGGCATTCGAAGCTATGCTTGAAAGTGATAAACGAAAAATTTCCGAACGGTCAAAATAAATAAAAAATATGGATAAAATAAAACCAGGGATTTATCGGCACTATAAGGGAAAAGAATATATGGTTTTTGGCGTGGGTTTCCATGAAGAAACACACGAAAAATTTGTAGTCTATCGTGCGCTATATGATGAATACGATTTATATGTGCGACCACTCGCACTTTTTTGTGAAGAAGCTGAGGTAGATG
>Ga0209726_10001324_pt1 | contig 40680 bp, 30 predicted proteins | sample Subgrocontami54m_FD_187453 | JGI IMG/M metagenome (GOLD analysis project Ga0209726, IMG submission 187453) | Subsurface groundwater microbial communities from S. Glens Falls, New York, USA - GMW46 contaminated, 5.4 m (SPAdes) (version 3) | ecosystem: Environmental > Aquatic > Deep subsurface >...
GCCGGCATTTTTTTTGATGTAACATTTGATGACTCAAGGGGATAGGAAGTTGAGTGCGTGCCAACTGTGTCGGAATCCTGTCGTCTCGAATATCACCTATGCCAGTGACTATTCTTGAACCATGTCTCGCCACGAGTCTGGGCCCGCCTCCCAAAGGCTATGCGAACTGGACGTTGCGCTTGCTGGCACGCAAGGTGGTCGAACTGGAAATCGTCGATTCGGTCAGCCACGAGACCGTTCGGCAAACGTAAAAATAGGAGGTCCAAGCGAATTTACGCGAGACAGATTTGAAGGAATCCGCATCCATGCGGCCGGCCAAAACATAATCACCATCGGAGACGGCAACCAAATCGAAGCCCGGTTCAAGGATGTCGGCGAAGCGCTGGCGAATTTGGCGGACACGATCATAGCATCGGAAGATCGCGACGATTCGGCCAAACTCGACCTGGTCGCCGACATCAACTCGATGCAAGATCAGCTGGCGAAGAAAGAGCCAAACAAAGGGGCATTGCAGTCCCTCTGGACTGGTGCCGAAACAGCGGCAAAGGCGGCGGGAATCGTTGAGGCCGTGACGAAAGTCACGAACTTACTCCAGTCTGTGTTGTGGTAGACCCGCCAACGGTGTTCCCATTGCGCGAGGTGCTTCAGTGCCCCTCATCGCCGGTTGGCTGCGCAAGCTCTTGCGTGGGCATGGATCGACGGCGAATCATCCAGGATCCGTGATCCCCGGCAACGTCCGGTAGAGCAACTGGAACTTGTTCGGCCGAAAGGCAGCATGCCCATGCGGAGCCGTGGACATTGCGCCCGGCGTTCGCGGCTGGTGGCCCGTCGTGTTTATGCTTCGTTTTCCCGCAGGAAGCCGATCTTGCCGCGGCGCTTCGGCTCCGGCGGCGGGGCCGTGAGTTGCCGAAAGGTAGCAGAACCTTTTCCTGGTGACGGCCTGGTCGTGTCCGCCGGGGACGGCGGGTGGCGAGGCGGTGGGCGGTTGGCAGTAGGCAGGGGGCAGTAGGCAGTAGGCAGTAGGCAGGGGGCAGTAGGCAGTAGGCAGTAGGCAGTAGGCAGGGGGCAGCGGGCAGCGGGCAGCGGGCAGAAGGCAGGGGGCAGAGGGCAGTGGGCAGAAGGCAGAAGGCAGAGGTCGGAAGTCAGAAGTCAGAAGTCGCAAAGCCCGTACATCTTTCCTCACTTTTGCCGGATCGACGCAAAAACCGCCTTCAGAAAAAAAACTTCTCTCAAGTTGGGGGTACGATTGTGGTGAGACGTTTCTCTTTGGTGCGGACGGTTTGACATGGCATCGCTTCGTCGGCTACTGACTTTGACTGCGCTCGCCGTCGTTGCTGCAAACGGTCAGACGGCGGCGCCCCCGGTGAGCCTCGCCGATGTATCGCAAACCATGCAGGCATGCAAACGGTTGCAAGAAGACGAGCAATTGGCGACGCTGAATATCGGCGTCCGGGTGCGCGGCCGAGTCGCTGTCTTGTGGGGACCGGCGCCGACCGCGGAATTGGCGCTGCGGGTGGAGCAACGTTTGCGGCAGATGATCGAATTGATTGAGGTTCGCAATGAGTTGATCGTGGTGCCGGAGGATCTGCGCGACGTTCCAGTGCCCGTCGCGCCGCCGTTGTTCTTGCCGGAGAAGAGCCCACCGCCATTGCCGGATGCGCCGCGGCGGTTTTTGCGGCGCGATTTGGATGGGGCGGCGGCGGAGTTGGTGCTGGTGGTCTGGGACTTTGTGCAAGCTTGGGATGCGGCGAGCGCGAAACGGTAAACAAGTCCTGGTCTATTTCCCGATCATCTTGTCGAACTCCTCCTCCGTAATCACCTTCACGCCCAATTCGTGCGCCTTGTCGAGCTTGCTCCCCGCTTTCGCGCCGGCGACGACAAAATCAGTCTTTTTCGAAACGCTGCCCGCCGGTTTGCCGCCGAGTTCGCGAATAAGCGCCTCGATCTCTTCCCGCTGGTAGTTTTTCAGCGTGCCCGTCACGACGAACGTTTTGCCCGTCAAATTGCCAGCGCCCGTCGTGGCCGGTGCCAATCGCTGGGATTGTGACAGTTTCAGTCGCAACTCCTTCAATTCCGCGACGATCCTGCGGCCTTGTTCATCGTGAAAGTAAGCGTGGATCGCAACGGCCATCGATTCGCCGATGCCCTCGATTTCGTCCAGCCGCTCAACCGAAGCGCCGGCGAGAGCGTCGATGTCGCCGAATTCATGGGCGAGCAAATCAGCCACGCTGTCGCCGACGTGGGGAATGGCGAGGCCAGCGAGGACCCGTGCCAGGCCGCGCTCCTTGCTGGCCGCGATGCCGTCGAGCAGGTTTTGCGCCGACTTCTCGCCCATGCGTTCCAGTCCAACAAGCTGATCGAGCGTCAGCCGAAACACATCGGGGATGCTGCGCACCAGGCCGCTATCGACGAGTTGATCGATGATCTTTTCGCCGAGGCCCTCGATGTCCATGGCGCTGCGGCGCGCGAACGAGCGCAGAATTTCCTTGAGCTGCGAGACGCACTTGCCGCCGCCCGTGCAGCGGTAGAAGGTGCCGTTCTTGTCCAATTCGACGGGGCTGCCGCAGAAGGGGCACGTGTTCGGAAAGTGAAACTCTTTTTCGTGACCGGTGCGCGCGCCGGCTTCGGAGCGCACCACATAGGGAATGATCTCGCCGGCCTTTTCCACGACGACCATGTCGCCGGCGCGGATGTCCTTGCTCTTGATGAACTCGGCGTTGTGCAGGCTGGCCCGCTTCACGGTTGTGCCCGCCAGCTTGACCGGTTCCAGATGCGCGACCGGCGTCAGCGTGCCTTGCTTGCCGATCTGCAGCTCGATGCTCACGAGCTTGGTTAACCCCTGTTCCGCGGGGAATTTGTAAGCGACGACCCAGCGCGGTGATTTGGAGGTCGTGCCGAGCCGGCGGCGCTCGGCGAAATCGTTGACCTTGATGACCAGGCCGTCGGTGTCGTACGGCAGCTCGTTGCGCTTCGTGGCCCAACTGTCGCAATAGTCGATGACGGCGTCGATGGCGTCGAACGAGTGGATATGCGGGTTGACCGGGAAGCCGAGCTTTTTCAAAAGTTGCAGACCATCCAGGTGGGTCGTAACCTCAACGCCCTCGCAAACGCCCAAGGCATAGGTGAACAGCCGCAGCCGGCGCTCGGCGCATTGTCGTGGGTCGAGCAGCTTGAGCGAGCCGGCGGTCGAGTTGCGCGGGTTGGCGAACGGCTCCAGGTCCTTGGCGATGCGGTCGCGGTTGAGCCGGGCGAGATCTTCGCGGTTCATGTAGACTTCGCCGCGCGCTTCGAAGAGCGGAATCTTCTCGTGGATCGACAGGGGCAGCCCGCGAATGGTCTTGAGGTTGTGCGTGACATCGTCGCCCTGCTCGCCGTCGCCGCGCGTGGTGCCGACCATGAAATGGCCGTTTTCGTAGCTAAGCGAAATGGCGACGCCGTCGATCTTCAATTCGACGACGTAGGTGACCGATGCGCCGCCCAGGAGCTTGCGCACGCGTTTGTCGAACTCGCGCAGCTCGGCGGCGTTGTAGGTGTTGTCGATCGACAGCATCGGTTCGCGATGGCGGACGGTGGCGAATCCTTCGATCGGTCGACCGCCGACGCGCTGCGTTGGGCTGTCGGGCGTGATGAGTTCCGGATGCGCAGTTTCGAGTTTTTGCAGTTCTTCGAGCAGCTTGTCGAAGTCGCGGTCGGAGATTTCGGGGGCGGCATCGACGTAGTATTGGCGATTGTGGTGGTTGATCTGTTGACGCAGATTGGCGAGGCGATGTTGGATGTCTTTCATGACGACAGTGCCGGGCGGACTACGCCGATTTGGCGTCCAGGGCGAGGAGGTTTTTCGTGAGGAATTCGAATTGCCGTTCCCTTTGCTTGACGTTGCCGTTCGAGAGTTTTTCGATGCGTTTCAGCGCTTCTTCGGGCGTGTAGATGCTGCTGTTCGATTGCGTTCGGGCTTGCAAAAAGGCGTTCAACCAGCGCAGCGCCTTTTTCTTGTTGCCAAGATGTTCCCAACAGATGGCCGCGCGGAATAAGCAGTCGGTCAACAATCCAAGGGCCCATTCGCGGCCTTCACCACAAGGCTCCATATCGCCGACCGCTTGGGCGCCTTTCTTGATCAGTCCAGCATAGATCTTCAGCGCTTGACGGGTGCTGCCGACGGCACCGAGTGCGCCGGCATAGTCCCACAACACGAGCGGACAATCGGGAGCGAGTTCATGCGCCTTCTTGATGATCTTCAAGGACTTGGCGTACCGGCGCTGTTCGTAGTAGGTCGTACTCAATCGGGCCAGCAACCAATGATTGTCCGGCTCCACTTCTAGGTCGCCGATGATGAGATTGCGCGCTCCCTCCCAATCCTCGCGGTCGAGGGCGGCTTCAATTCGCCGACCTTTATCACGCGTTTTCATGATTTATCCTTGGGCCGCTTGCGCTTCCGGCCCGAAAAATAGCTGCCCCGGCGCTTATCGCCTTTTTCCGTCCCTTGATCGCGCCTTTGTCGGGCTTGCCCTCTTTGGTGTTTCCCACGAGTCGAGGTGCGTTGGTCTGTTAAATGCTCGCCCATGGCTTTTCAAAGCCTTGTCCATTGTACGTGGTGAGGCAAACACATTCTCCAGTTCGCATGACACATTATTCCTTGGGGTTCAACTCCAATCGCAAGTCCTTGAACCGCACCTCCATCGGACCGCCCGAGTGAATCTGCAATCCGAAGATGCCGCGGCGCTGGCCGCTGGGATCGTCCAGGTCCACGCACAACTGGCCGTTGATCCAGGTGCGAATCTTCGTGCCGACGGCGAGCACTTCGTACTTGTTCCATTCGTCGATCTTGACGAACGGCTCACCGGATTTGCTCCAGATCAGCCCGCGGCCGCTTTCCTCGTAGAGCTTGCCCCACCAGCCGGCGCCGACATCGGCTTGCGGGCCCTTCATTTCGCCGTTGGCGAGCGCGTCGCTGCGGAATTGGATGCCGCTGTTTTCCTTGTTGGGCGTCAGCTTCACCATGACGGTGAGCTTGAAATCATCGACGAGCAGATGGCTCTTCAGAAACTCGTTGCGCTTGATGCCGGGGCTTGTGCCGACGAGGGTGCCGTTTTCGACGCGCCACAGCTTCGGATCGCCGTCCCAGCCGGACAGGTCCTTGCCGTTGAAGAAGTCCTTGACACTGTCCACAGTTGCGAGGATCGGCGTTTGCGTCGGGTGTTGCAAGTAGGCGAACAGGGCGCGGATTTCGTGTTGCTTGAAATCCTTGAGTTGGTCGTCGGGCATCATTGACGTCGGCGTCGGCTTCAGCGAATCCACGTCATCGCGCGAAATGGTCAGCGTCTCCGTAGCGGTGACGACGGTGTACGCTGCCGGAGTCTCGCCCTTGAGGATGCCGGTGACGACGCGGCCCGCTTTCAATTCGACGATCGTCGCGGCGTATTCCTTAGGGATGACAGCGCTGGGGTCGAGGATATTTTCCAGCAGATAATCGAGATTGACGCGGTTGGAGCCTGTGATATCGGGCCCGACCTTGCCGCCGATGCCATAGAGCGCGTGACAATTCTGGCACGTCTTGGCGTAGATGGCTCGGCCCAGGGCGAGATCAACCGCTTGCGTCGGCGGCGCCAGCAGCATCTTGCGATATTGTGTAATGAGTTTCTTGCGGTCGGCCGGCGTGTCGCGGACGATGCCCCAGACCTCGGCGATGCGCTTCGTGAGGGCCGCATCGTTGAGGTTGCGAAGCTGGCGGACAATGTCGGCGGAGATGTCCGTGGTTGCGACTTTCTTGGCGGCGACGGCGTCGAGCAATGCCGACGCGTACGCCTTCCGCGACGACAGGGCGGCTATCGCGTCGCGCTTTTCCGCGGGGCTGAAGGATGCAAAGTGCTTGAGGATGACATCGGGGGTTTGCGGGTCATCGTATTGTGCCAGGCCGCGCAGCGCTGCGCCGCGCAGCGCTGCGCCGCGCAGCGCTGCGCCGCGCAGCGCCGGATCGCTGACGAGCTTGTGCAGAATCGGCGGCAGGTCCTTATCCTTGGCGGCGACGAGGACTTCGAGCGCGGCCTGGCGCTGCGCCGGGCTTTCCGTGGCCGCGGTCATCACCCGGCGCATTTCGGCAAAGGCGCTGGCGTCGCCGAAGGTAATGGCCAGCGTGGTCGCCTGATTGCGAAGATCGGGTTGACCCGCTTTCGACAGCTTGGCAAACGCGGCGGGCCAGGAGTTCGGCATCGGGACCTGGCGGCGGCCCTTGAGCGCGTCGTTGATGCCGCGCAGGAACGTCAACTGTATTTGCGAATTGTCGGCCTTGGCTAGCGCCGCCACCAGGCGTTCAAGTGCTTCCGGCGATCCCGACGAACCGATGCGCCGCACCATGAAGGGTAGAATCTGCGGAATCTTCGCGTTCATTGCCAGGTCGAGCGCCTTGGCGGCATCGACATCGGCAAGCGGTTCGACGGCGTACCAGTACATGAGGGGCAGGTTATGGTCGGCGGCGTCTTCGGCGTGGGTGAGCAACCCTCTAAGAATGTCCCACCGTTTTTCCATTGACAGCCGTTGCACAGCCGAAGCGAGGTAAAGGCGGACAATCGGCGAGGGGTCGTCATGAGCCCATTTCGCAAATCGCTTCAGTAAGTCCGAGGATGGCTCCACTTCTTTGAAGTGCCCCGGCCATGGCTCCACTGCTTCTTGAAGTGCCAACTGAACCGACCATGCTCGCACGTACGGCGACTTGTCGTTCTCAAAATTCATCTGCCGAGTGTCGCCCAATGCAACGTGAATGGTCCAAAGAACCCTCAATCGCCGCAACTCGTCCTTGTCTTTCAAGAGTTCCCCCAAGCGAGTTCCTGCCTTGGAGAAATCTTTCATCTCTTCTTCACTTAGCTTCGGATTCCCAGTTCTTTCAATTCTGGCCGCCGAATCGCGCATCCGCTCAAGAAGCAGCCGTCGCGCGTGGCGCGCGAACCATTCATTTTCACTCGTTTGAAGCTCTACGAGTTCCGCACACGTCTTCTTGCTCAAATCCACCTGCACCGGTTTCGTGCCGCGGTAGCAGATCTTGTAGATGCGGCCGTTCGAGCGGTCCCAGATCTTTACGTCGCCCGTGTGGCAGGCTTGCTTGTCGTACCAGTCGATGACGTAGACGTTGCCGTCGGGGCCGTAACGCATGTTGATGAAGCGCGCCCAGGCGTCATTGGCCAGCAAGAAGTCTTGGCCGTGGCCAGCGACGTAGCCGGAGCCGTTGGGCCGCGGAATATCCACGTTGAGCCGTCGGCCGTGGATGTTGCCCATGAAGAGCTGATTGCGATATTCCTTGGGCCAAGCGCCGCCGAGGTAGCACATGAGACCGCAATGGGCGTGGCCGCCGCCGGCCGAATCGGAGCGGTTGTTGCCGCTGTGGGGCGTAGCGCCGACGTAGTGGAAATGGTCGGCGATGGTCTTGATGTCGTCGTAGGTATGGATGTTGAAATGCTGGCCCCCCTGGCGATGGTAGCGGCCGCCCTGGATCATGTGGAAGCAGTGCGGAATGACGCAGGCTTCGACGAACGCCTGGCCATGATCGTTGAAGTCGAGGCCCCACGGATTGCTGGTGCCGTGGGCGAAGACTTCGAACTTGTGTTTCGTCGGATGGTAGCGCCAAACGCCAGCGTTGATCGGCGTGCGGTCTTTGTCGGGCGTGCCGGGCTTGCCGACGCGCGAATGCGTGAAGACGCCGTGACAGCCGTACAGCCAGCCGTCCGGACCCCAGATGAACGAGTTGAGCGTTTCGTGCGTGTCTTGATAGCCCCAGCCGTCGAGCAGGATTTGCGGTGGGCTGGCGGGTACGGTCGTGGTGGGGCGGACATTCTTGTCTGCCGCGGCAGGCTGGAAAGCCTGCCCCACGGGAACTTCCTTCATCGGCACGTACATCAGGTACGGCGCCGCGCCGATCCAAACGCCGCCGAAGCCGACTTCCAGGCCGCTGACGAGGTTCAAGCCTTCCATGAAGACGGTGCGCTTGTCGAACTTGCCGTCGCCGTCGGTGTCCTCGAAGATCAGGATGCGATCTTTCGCTTCCTTATCAGGGCGGCGAATCGGATAGGAGTAAGCTTCCGCGACCCAGACCCGGCCGCGATCGTCCAGGCACATCGCAATCGGCTGGACCACATCAGGCTCGCCAGCGAACAGCTTGACTTCAAACCCCTCGGGCACCGTCATTACCTGGGCGGCCTTCTCCGGCGGCAATCCAGCGTATTTGTAAACATCGACCGGCGACGGACCGGTTGCCGGGCGCTGCGGGAAGATCGGCTTCTCCGCGTGAAAGCGAAAATCGTCGAAGTTGACATGGCCCCAGTGGCCGGTGTGCTTGTCAACCAGGCGAATGAAGATCTCCTTGTCCATGTGCAGCTTGAGATCGACGACGACGCGGCGCAGGTTTTCCTCTTCCAAGCCGGAAGCACGCACAATCAATAGATCTGAATCTTTCCGACGCACCTCAACACACGTAACATCATGCGGGCCGCCGCCGACGAGGAACGATGCCCACGGATGCGTCACCTTGAACGGCACGCTGGTGAGCGTTCCTTGCGGCTTGTCGCCGAACTTCTCGAAGCCGCCGATCCAGTAGTCGCCCTGGTGCTGGCTCTTGTTGTCGTTGCGGCGCGGGTAGACGGTGTCGCCTTTGATCGGCTGGCCCTTGAAGGCGTCGCCCTCGGCAATCCAATCCTTGAGCGTGCCCGTCTCGAAATCGAGATTGAGCGGCTGAGTGTCACGGCCGGTGGGCAGGACGCCGACGGTGTCTTTCGATTGGCCCAACACGGGCACAAAAGAAAGGAGCGAGATGGTCATGGCCAGGAGCATGGAACGCATGGTCGGGTCTCGAATCGAATTCGACCCGCGGGATTCGCTGCGCTCATCCCGCGGCGTGGCAGTTTTACGTTGGCGTCATGATACGGCAAAAAGCGAAAAAAAGCCGCAACGATTGGGTGATTCCCAATCGTTGCGGCTTTCATATCCGGATCGAGACCTTTGCCTACTTGTCGCTCTGCTTGTCCTTTTCCGGCGCCTTGTCCTTGGGCGCGTCCTTCTTTGCGTCCTTCTTCTTGGCTTCTTCGCCGGTCTTGTTCTTGATGAAAAGTTCCTTTTGTTCGTCGTTCAGCACGCCGAATTCCGCCTTGGTCCTTTCGGCTATCAATTGCTTGACTTTCTTGTTTGCCTCGTCGATCTTGGTCTTGTACTCGCCGTTGAGTTGACGCAATTTCTCATCTTGCAGCACTGTCAAGCTGAGCGCTTTGAATCCTGGTGGCAGATAGCCTTTTTTGTCCTTCTTTTCCTGAGAATCCGACGTGCTGACGAGCAGCGCCAACCCCAGGAAGCACAACCCCAATAACAACGATCCACGCAACATGATGCATTCTCCAAGAAGATAGACACGGAAGCAGCGTCCAGGCCGGGTCAATTCCCTTTCGGGATAGTACAACCGCACGATTGCATGATGTCAAACAAATTCATTAAGTAATTGTTAGCCGCGCTCAAATCGCCAGCTCACGTCAACAGCAACTCAAGGTCCTCCCGGCTCAAATCGGCAAGCAAGCGATTGTCGGCGTTGAGGATTGCGTCGGCCAGCTCACGCTTGCTCTTTTGCAGCTCCAGCACTTTTTCTTCGACGGTATCGCGCGCGATGAGCCGGTAGGCGAACACCGGCTTGTCTTGGCCGATGCGGTGGGCGCGGTCGATGGCCTGTGCCTCCACCGCGGGGTTCCACCAGGGATCGAGCAGGAACACATATTCGGCGGCAGTCAGGTTCAGGCCCAATCCGCCCGCTTTGAGGCTGATGAGGAACAGCTTGCACTCCGGATCGCTCTGGAAGCGCTCCACCCTGGCGGCGCGGTCGCGCGTCTTGCCGTCGAGGTATTCATAGGGGACCTTGTCGGCGTCGAGGCGTTGGCGAACCAGGGCCAAAAAGCTGGTGAACTGTGAGAACACCAGCACCTTGTGGCCTTCCTCGAATACGTCTTCCAATTGCGGCATGAGCAGGTCGAGCTTGGCGCTTTCTTCATCCGCATATTTCTTGTCGATCAAGCCGGGATGACACGCCGCCTGGCGCAAGCGCAACAGCGCTGTGAGCACCTGGATCTTGCTCTTCTTGATGCCGTCCGCGGCGATTTTGCCCAAGAGCGATTGGCGATAGTAATCGCGCAGCTCGTTGTAAATCTTGCGCTGGCTGGGCTCCAGATCGCAAAACAGCGTTTGCTCGGTCTTGTCAGGCAAGTCCTTGGCGACTTGCACTTTGGTGCGGCGCAGGATGAACGGCCGCAGCGCTTTGGCGAGCAAGCCGCGCACTTCGGGCTCGACGGCACGCCCGGCGCCGGCGGTCATGCGAAAGACCGACGCGTGGCCGAGCATGCCCGGATTGAGGAACTCGAACAGGCTCCACAGCTCGCCGAGATGGTTTTCGATGGGCGTGCCGCTGAGGGCCAGACGATGCCGCGCCTGGAGCAGCCGCACGGCCTTGGCAGATTCGCTCTGCGCGTTCTTGACGGCTTGGGCTTCGTCGAGCACGCACAGGTCGAATTCGACGTCCTTGAACAACAGGGCGTCGCGGCGCAGGATGCCGTAGGTGGTGAGGATCAGATCGTATTCGTGAAAGTTGTCGGCGGTCTTGTCACGGGTCAGCCCGGTGTGGTCGAGAACGCGCAGGCCGGGCGCGAATCGGGCCGCCTCTTGTTGCCAGTTGAAAATCAGCGACTTGGGGACCACGACCAGCGAAGCGCGCGGACTCCCCGCTGCCCCCCCTTCCGAAGGGGGGGATGGGGGGGTAGCGCGGCGCCGGCCGGCCAAATGCGCGAGCAGTTGCACGGTCTTGCCCAGGCCCATGTCATCCGCCAGGCAACCGCCGAAGCCGAAACGCTCCAGGAATTGCAACCAGCCCAGGCCTTCACATTGATAGGGTCGCAACTGGCCTTGGAATTCGGCCGGCGGCTGGGCTGGTTGAATGCCTTCGAAGTGATGCAATTCGTTCTTGGCCTGGGCAAAGACGTCGTCGAAGCTGGCTTCGGGCATCGTGGACAACAGGGCGTCGAGCAAGCCGACCTGGCTTTTCGCGAAGCGCAGGTGGTCTCCCTCTGCCTTGCCCACACCCGCCAGCAGACCGTACTTCTTCAGCCAATCTTCGGGCAGCATGCCAAAGGCGCCGTCGCCGAGCTGGATCAGGTGGTTGCCGCTCTTGATCGCCTTGAGGATGTCGGGCAGCGCGACTTCTTGATCGCCGAACTTCATGCCGCCGTGCAGCTCGAACCAATCGATGCCCGATTCGACATTGATGTTGAAGGCGCTGGCCTGGCGGTAGAGTTTGCCTTCCGCCTCAACTCGCCAGGCCGCATCCAGGAGTGGCTTGAGCACTTTCGGCAAATGCTTGGCGGCAAGTTGAAAGACCGGATAATCGTGATAATAGTAGGAAACCTGCTTGAATCCCAACTGGCTCAGCTTTTCCTTGGCAAGTTGTTCCTGCGTCAGATCGCGGCGCACCAACCGGCGCTCCTTGGCCTGGAAGATGCCCTGATTGCGATCGTGATGGGCGACCCGCAAACCGTCGTAATCGAAGGTCAACTCGCCTTCCAGCTTGGTCTTGTTCAGACGATATCCGGAGGCCTGACCTTCCGGCTTGAGCTTCAAGCACGGCTGGGGCGCGGGGGTGACGATTTCACACGCCATCTCGGGCGGCAGGTGCAGCGGCGGCAGCTCGGCGCATTGAAACAGCTCGTGCAAGAATCGATCCTGATCGGCGCGGGCAATGACCAGCCCCTGCTGCCGGCGCAACGGCTCCAGCCACGCCAAGCCGCCGCGGTCGTCCCAGCGCGCCAGCCGGTTATTCGCCAAAACAAATCCCGGACAAACGAACTGCGGCGCGGTGATCGGCATCTTTTCGTCGCCGCGGCGGAACTCGCCGGTCAACCGATGCTGGTCCTCGTCCGGCGCCACCGTCAGATGCAGCTCCCAGGGCGCGCCGGCGTCCACCTGCACCGGCTGCAAGTTGTTGTCATAATAACTGACTCGGCAAAAGAGCCGCTCCGTTGGGCCGATCAACGGCAGCACCAGCTCCGCTTGCAACCCCTTGAGCAAAAACCGGGTGGCGATGCCGCTGTATTGCCAGCTGTTGTACCCGTCGGCGACGGCGCCGGCCAACGTCGCCAGGATTTGGCGGTCGCGTCCGTCCGGCATCGTGGCGATTTGCGCATAGGAAATGGAAGCGCGTTTCGGCTTGCTCATTTCGCCGTTGCGCTTGGGGTCGCAAACTTCAATTTCAAGGAGCAAGCCGTTGCGGCGTTTTGCCTCTTCCAGATTCAAGACGTACACCACTTGCCGCTGCGTGGGCCACGACTTCTCGCGCCAGTCGAGAGGGTTGGTTCGATGGCCCTGAATTTCCTGCAGCGTTTTGCTCCAAGCCGGCGGCGGCGGCGGCTTGGGCTTTGGCGGCGCGGCGCTTTTTTTCGGCTTGGGCCTGCGAAAGGCTAGGTTCGGCGCCTGGGCCGGCCCGCCATACCAGCCTTCCTCATCGTCTTCTTCCCACTCGGAACTGCCGTCGGGCGGTTCGAACAGGTCATCCAAGAGTTCCGGATCGAAGATCAGGTGCAGGTCGGCGGCGTCGCTTATCGTGCTGAGCAGCTTCTGTTGATCCACCAGTTGCAACGCCGCCCACAGGTGCTTGCAACCTTCCTGTTTTCTTTGGAACCAGGCGCAACTGCAAGCGGCGTACACGAGTTCGTCGCCAACTTCCAGCAACACCTCGTTGCCTTCGTTCTGGATGTGCAACTTGGCGTCGTCGTTTGCGACGATCGTCAGTTGGCTCGCGGGTATCGCTGCGCCAAGCTGGCGCGACTGAACGGGGAAGGATTGGGTGAATCGATCGCACAACGACGACATGACAGCCTCTCCGTGGCTAATAGATGCCAACACTCAAAGTTCTTGCGGTGGAAACCATCTGTGCGATACTTTAGCAGATAACTCGGATTGAGACAGCACGATTTGCGAGGAATTCCGATGCTGAGGATGAATATGACCGCGGCAAATCCGTGAGGCGATGAGCATGCACCGCGAGCGCGAAACGGTAAACGATCGCTGGGCGTTTCGCGCTCGCGGCGAACGATCAGATCATTCCGTGTCCGACCAGCGCCAGCAGTCCTTGCACGTGCTTGCACTTCCCGTGGCGGAAAAACCCCATGCATTCGCATGAAGATTCCGTCGGAGAGCCGACACGCACGTAATAGACATTGCCCAGGCCAAGCCGGTGCATGACGAAGCCGCGGCCGCCGATGGCGCATGGAATTTCGCGGAAGACGTAGAAGCTGGTTTTGCGGCTGGCGGTGATGGCGAGCAAACCCGCGTCGCGCTCGGTCGGAGCGCGCAACAGGCGAATGCAGCGTGTGGGAGAATCGGGCATGGTATCCACGCCGCTTGCGGCTTAGCGCGACCGTGTGGCAAGCGATGTTCGCCGCGCTAAGCCGCAAGCGGCAATCCAGCCCCTATTTGTCGTCCGGGTTGATAGCCTTGAACGCGATACCCGCGACCGCGCCGCCCGCGAAGTTCGCCAGCAAGTAGATCCAGATATCAACGATGGCCACTTTTCCCATAACCACGAGGCCCACGGCCACGGCAGGGTTAAAGACACCGAGCGAGATTCCGCCCACCGTAAAAGCGCCCGCCAGCACGGTGAAGCCGATCGCGAGGCCATAGTTCGAATTGCCGGCGGTATTTTTCGATGTTGCGACGTTCAGAACCATGTAGGCCAGCGCGAACGTGAATAGAAACTCGGCAACCAGGGCACGCGGAATATCGAGCGTGGCGGGCGTCACCGTCGGATTGTTCTTGAGAAACATCGCAACCGCGGCAGCCGTCGCGCCGCCCACGACTTGCGCGATCATGTAGATGGGCGTGTCGTTGACCGAACAACGACCGCGCACGAAGGCCGCGAGGGTCACCGCGGGATTGTAATGGCCGCCGGAAACGTGGCCGCCGGCGTAAATCATGCACATGAGGATCGCGCCGATCGCCAGCGGCGCGTGATCGCCCGCTCCGCCGAACACCGCGGCGACGCCGACGGTCAACACCAGAAAGAACGTGCCGATAAATTCGACGAGATACTTCATTGCCGACTCTCCTTGTCGAAAAAGACGTGTTGCCGACCCCCCATAGTTATAGAAGCCGGCTTCGGCCCAGCAAGCGGCGCGGTTTGACGACGAACGGCGGCGTCCATATCCTGATTGCGATCCATTCGGTTTCCATCCAAGGAGATACACCATGCCTCAAGTGACGTTTAAGGGCGGCCCCGTGACGCTGGTCGGCCCGGAAGTGAAGGCCGGCAGCCAGGCGCCTGATTTTTCCTGCGTCGGCGCCGGACTCGAAGTCATCACGCTTGGTAAGACTGCCGGCAAGCCAAGGCTATTCAGTGTCGTGCCGTCGCTCGACACTCCCGTTTGCAGCCAGCAGACCAAGAAATTCAACGAGCAACTGGCGGGCCTCAAGGACAAGGTCGCCTGCTACACCGTCAGCCTCGATCTGCCGTTCGCACAGGGCCGGTTCTGCACGGCGGAGAATATCACGAATCTGCAAAACCTCTCCGATCAGCACAATCAGTCCTTTGGCAAGAACTACGGCGTGCTGATCTCCAGCCTGCCGGTGCCGCTCTTGACCCGCGCGATCTTCGTGGTCGATAAGAACAACAAGGTCGCCTACGCGGAATATGTGCCGGAAGTGACCTCGCATCCCAATTACGAAAAGGCGATCGAAGCGCTGAAAGCCTTGGCGGGATAATTGCGGATTGTTTTTCGTTTAGCCCCGGTTCGCAGAACCGGGGTGTGTTTGTAGTGACCGCATTCATCTGGTCGGGCGTACCCCGGACCCGCTGAAGCGGGTCACTACGAGCCCGCCCCGGTTCTGCGAACCGGGGCTAAACTATTGGATGCCATGACCACGTTTCGTTACGCGCTTGGTCAATCAATTCCACCCGAATGCCGGGGCGGCGCCATCGCCGTCGGCAATTTCGATGGCGTGCATCTTGGACATCAAGCGTTGGTCGCCGACACGGTGCGGCAAGCGCGTTCGCTCAGTGGCCCGGCCGTGGTCGTCACGTTCGATCCGCATCCGACGCAGATCTTGCGGCCCGAGGCGTTCCAGCCGCTTTTGACCTCGCCGGCGTATCGCGCGCAATTGCTGCATGATTACGGCCTCGACCACGTGCTCATCTTGGAAACGACGCCGGCGCTTTTGCAACTTCGTGCCGGTGAGTTTTTCGAACGGATCATTCGCGACGGACTGAAGGCGCAGGCCATCGTTGAAGGCTTTAGCTTCGGCTTCGGCAAGAACCGCGAAGGAACGCTCGATTTGCTGCAAGCGCTCGGCCAGCAAGCCGGCATTTCGGTCACGCTGTTGCCGGCCGTGGAAATTGACGGTCAGCCGGTTTCGACCAGCCGAGTCCGCCGCGAAGTCCTGGCCGGCGCGCTCGACCGCGTGCAACCGCTGCTCGGACGGCCGTATCGTTTGCTCGGCACCGTCGGCGTCGGTCAGCGGCGCGGGCAAACGTTGGGCTTCCCGACGGCGAACTTGAATCAAGTGGACAATCTTGTGCCGGGCAACGGCGTCTATGCGGTAAGCGTGCATTGGCGCGGGCAAACCTGGTCGGGCGCTGCAAACGTCGGTCCGAATCCCACGTTCGGCGAGGACGCCCGCAAAGTCGAAGTGCATGTCATCGAATTCGAGGGCGACTTGTACGGGCAAGCGCTCGCAGTCGATTTCGTGGCGAAGATTCGCGAAACACGGCCCTTCACCAGCGCCGCGGAATTGGTGCGACAGATCGAGGAGGATGTCCGCGCGGTCAAAACGTTGGTCAACCACCAGCGACCCGTTTAGCGCACGCAGCGCGCGACCAACGATCTGATTCACTGACAGTTCACTGCGAGCGCGAAACGGTAAACAAATCGCGATTAGCGCTGAATCGGCAATTCGCGAATATCTCGCGTCTCCGGCGTCCCCGCGCGCAACACCTGCCACGACGTTCCCATTTCGCGGTACGGCTGGAGGTTGAATGGCTGATACGCAATCGAAAGATACGGCGTCAATTCGCGCCGCCGATCCGCTTTCGACCGAACGGCCGCTTCCAACGCGCCGGTCGTCAAGAGCGTGCGCTCGACGGGGTAGGGCGATTCGCGACGAAAGACGAACTGCTGAATGGCGTGCGTCAGCGCCATGAACAGATTGCGATTGCCCCAGGGGCCGTTGTAGAAAGCCGTTGCGTGCGGCGTTGCCTCGCCGGCCAATTTGCACGCAAACAACCAGCGTGAGGAGCTTCGCCCCACGCGAAGCACCGACGCCTTCAGGCCGTCGCGGTACGAAATCAAAATGCCGTGCGTGGACTGTCCGTTGATCGGCTGTCGAAGGTCGGGGATGTTGTCGCCGAATTCCAGGCGCAATGCAGCATCGGCCAAACGCCGCGACCAGCGTCCCTGGTCGGCGGCCCGGAACAACGCGTCGCCTTCCAGGAATTCGACGCTCGCAATGCCCGCTTCGCCGCCGCGCCGCGCTTCGACCATCGATTGCAACACTTCCAGGCCGTGGAAGTCGTAACTTTCGAAGCCGCCGCCGTGGATACTGATCGCCTCTTCGAACATTGATCCGGGCGGGATTTCCAACTCCGGCCGGCGCTGGGCGAGCGGGACGGAACTGCCGGCCATGAAGGGTATGTGATGTCGCTGGGCCGTGTCGTACATCTCTTTGGCCCAATCCCAGCGGAACGACAAGTGCTTGTCGTTGAAGATCGGCACGAACCGGTTGCTGCGGCGCATGACGGCGACGATCTCGTCGAAGAAGCGCTTGCGCGGATATTCGCGTTGGCCCAGTGCGTTGTCCGGGTAGTTGCCGTGCTCGCCGATCAGCAGCACGCCGTCCACTGCCAACGACCCGGTGCCGAGGGTCAGCGCGTCCGCGATCCGCGTGCAGTACGGTACATTGAACCTGTGCGCCGTGTCGTGCGTGATGTCGCCATCATCCGCGATTTGATCCGCGTAAAGCGAAGCGACCTCGATCGGCGGTTCGATCAAGCGGCCGTTGAACAGCAAGGGCCGTAAGCAGTTTTCCAGGAAGTTGAAGGCATGCGAGCGGAAGAAGTTCACGGTGTAGATTACGGCGACGCGCGGGCGGCGAGCGGGTTGGCCGGCAAAAAGCGAATCTGACAGCCACGGAAGTGTCGCACCTGCGCCGAGGGTTTGAAGGAAGGTGCGACGTGAGAGTGCATGATTTGGCATAGTTTTCTCGCTTCCTGGAAGGGGCGTTTTTCGCCGCCCACGCGTGGTTGACCGCTGGCGATTTCATTCATTTGCGTTCAGCACACACCCAAGTTCCCGAATGAAATCCCGGAAGATGCCTAACCGCTTGTGCGGTCGAAGGTTGCGAAAAGCGGTTTCATTCGGCGTTCGGGAGGGCTGAATGAAACCGGTACCAACCGTAGCCGCAGGGTGCTACCACGCTGCACTTGACGCACCCTAAATCTTATTCTCTCCGATTTTTGTTGCGGTTTGCCGCGTAGCCCTTCTCGATCAACTTTGTCAATTCATCGAGCTGATCCATCAAGCGTTTCGGCTTACGCGGCGTGTGGGTGGCCAGGGCGTATACGGTGAGGATCGGCAGGAAAACAGTCGAATCGACATAGCACGTCACCGTGTCGGGCAGCATGTTCGGATCGACCTTGCCCCAGGTCATGGCTTCCTGCGGCGTGGCGCCGGAAAGTCCGCCGGTGTCGGGGCGGGCGTCGGTCACTTGCAGGAAGTAGTCGTGGCCCGCTTCCTCCAGGCCGAGCACTTCCTGAATCTGTGGCTCGGTTTGCAGCATGAAGTTCTTGGGCGAACCGCCGCCCAGGATGAACACGCCGCTGCGACCCCCGGTCTTCTTCGCCTGATAGACGATGGCGGCCGATTGATTCACGTCGCGCAATGGATCGATGCGCAGTTTCGAGCCTTCCAATTGGAGCGCGGCGAGGTTCATGCCGATGGAGCTGTCGCCGGGCGACGACGTGAAGATCGGCACGCCGCACCGGTAGGCGGCGGCGAGGAGGCTGCGATGTTTGCCGCCGGATTCGTCTTCGCGCTTCGCCAGGTATTTGCCGACGAGGTCATGAAATTCCGCGGTGCCGAGCGTTTTCTGAAAGGCGTCGCCGCGGCACAGGGTGCGGTAGAAGCGGTCGGTGCCGAGCAGGTTCTCGTAATCGAAGACGATGTCGTAGATGCGGATGACCTGATGCTCGCGCAGCTTCAAGTCGTCGAGGCCGGGCCGCGATTGGTGCATTTCCTGGCCGAGCGCGAAGTGTGTGTCGTGATAGAGATTGGCGCCGGTGCTGACGATCCAGTCGATGAACCCGGCTTCGACGAGCGGCACGAGACAAGAAATGCCAAGTCCCGCCGGCGTCAGCGCTCCCGACAGCGCCAGGCCGACGGTGACGTCATCCTTCAGCATTTTGTGCGTGAACAGACGGCACGCTTCGCGCAATCGGCCGGCGTTGTAGGAAAGGAACGCTTCTTCGACGATGTTCGGCAGCGACTCGGCGCCGGTCAGCGCCGGCGGATCGATGCGCTTGTGGCTGATTTTGTGCAGGTAGGGGGCGTGCTTGGACTGCTTTTTCATGCAGAACAAGCTACGAGGTGTGGGTACTTCGTCAATTGTTTACCGTTTCGCGCTCGCAGTGAAGATTCGGTCGTTCCATCTTCTCTGCGAGCGCGAAACGGCAAGCCGCGTGTATGATGACCGCATGCAACCTTCGCGCGATCAGCTTGCGGAACAGTATCTCGCGCAGCTTCCGTATGCGCCGTATCCGATGCAGGAAGACGCACTGCTCGCGTGGTTTACGGCCGAGCAAGGCGTCTTGGTTTGCGCGCCGACGGGGACCGGCAAGACCGTCATCGCCCAGGCGGCTTTGTTCGAGGCGCTGCACACGGGCAAAGTCGCTTATTACACGACGCCGTTGATCGCGCTGACCGAGCAGAAGTTTCGCGAGATGCAAGACTGCGCGGCGCGCTGGGGATTTCATCCGGAGGATGTCGGTCTGGTCACCGGCAATCGCCGCGTCAATCCCGAGGCGCGTATCCTGGTCGTCGTTGCCGAGATTCTGCTCAATCGCTTGCTCCATCCTGAGGCGTTCGATTTTCACAACGTCTCGGCAGTGGTGATGGACGAGTTCCACAGCTTCAATGACCTGGAGCGCGGTATTGTGTGGGAACTGTCGCTGTCGCTCGTGCCGCCTCAAGCCCGATTGCTACTCTTGTCGGCGACGGTCGGCAATTCGCGCGAGTTCCTCAATTGGCTGGAGCGCTGTCATCGTCGCAAGCTGGACCTGATCGAGAGCAAGGAACGCAAGATACCGCTGACGTACCGGTGGGTGTCGGATCAGTTTCTGACCGAACAGATCGTAGAGATGGCGAAAGGCGACGGCCACACGCGCACGCTGCCGGCACTTGTCTTTTGTTTCAATCGCGATGAATGTTGGAGCGTGGCCGAGCAGTTCAAGGGTTTGCCGCTCTTGAACGCCGAGCAGAAGGGGCCGTTGCACGCCGAAATCAACAAGCTCGATTGGACGCAGGGCGTCGGGCCGAAGATGAAGCAGCTTCTGCACCGCGGCGTCGGCGTGCATCACGCCGGGCTGTTGCCGAAGTATCGCCGCGTGATCGAAGAATTGTTCACGCGCAAGTTGCTGGCGACGGTCATTTGCACCGAGACGTTGGCTTCCGGCATCAACCTGCCGGCGCGATCGGTCGTGCTCGGATCGCTCGTCAAAGGGCCGATGGGCAAGCAGCGGCTGATGGACGCCAGCACCGCCCAGCAGATTTTCGGCCGCGCCGGTCGGCCGCAATTTGACGACAAGGGCTACGTCTTCGCGCTGGCCCACGAGGACGATGTCAAGATTCTGCGTTGGAAGGAGAAATTCGACGCCATTCCGGAGAACACGCACGACCACGGATTGATGAAAGCGAAAAAGGACCTCAAGCGCAAGAAGCCGACGCGCCGGGAAACGCAGATGTATTGGAGCGAAGGCCAATTCAAGCAACTGCAAACCGCGCCGCCGGCGAAGCTGTACAGCAAGGGACCGATCCCCTGGCGGCTGTTGGCGTATCTGCTGAAGATTTCGCCGGACGTGCAGCGCGTGCGCAACGTCATGCGCAAACGGTTGATGGATGAACCGCGCATCGTGGCGGCGGAGCGGCATTTGGAAGGGATGCTTCAGACACTGGCACGGGCTGGTTACGTGACCTTGTCACCGACGCCGCCCCCGGAACCCGACCCAAGCCGCGGGATGAGCGCAGCGATTCCCGCGGGTCCGGACGTCCCCCATTACAAGGCCGATGCCGCGACCCCGACGCCGGCCCTCGATCAGCTCCTTGTCTTTCGCAGCATCCATCCGCTCTACGGCGCGTTCTTGCTGCAACATCTGGGCAGCGCCGACCGTGACGAGCGATTGCAGGCGCTCGAAAGCGTACTCGAATTCCCGCGATCCGTGCTGCGGAACGTGCGCGTGCCGCGCGAGGACAGCTTGCCGCCGGGACCTTTGGCACGCACGCGGCTCGACGAAGAATTGATTCGCCGCGGCCTGATGATCGCCAAACCGCCGCCGGCCGAAGGCGAAAGCGAGGACGACGATTTCGATCCATGGGAAGAAGAAGTGCATCCGCCGACGCTGGCCGAAAAGCTGCGGCTCTTGTTCGACGCGTTCTATCCGGAAGTGACCGAGGTGACGACGCAATCCGTTTGGGCGGCGGGCGAGTTGTTGCGCTTCGGCGGGAACTTCAACAAATACGTGCAGTCGCATGACCTGGTGAAGCAAGAGGGCATCGTCTTCCGGCATCTGCTGCGGCTGATCCTCTTATGCGGCGAGTTCGCCCAGGTGACGCCGACTGATATCGCGGCCGAAGTTTGGCAGCAGGAGATGCGCGACATCGCCAACCTGTTGACGGAGAGTTGCCGCGCAATCGATCCCGCGAGCACCGACGAGGCGATTGAGAAGGCGCACGCGGCGGATGTGGTGGAGGGAGAGATTGTCGGGACCGCCTGAATATGTTATGCTTCAAAAAGAGGGACGCAGCCGAGGGTTGGCCATGAAATTGAAAGTAATTGTTCACGAGGCGGAGGAAGGCGGATACTGGGCGGAAGTGCCGGCGTTGCCGGGATGCTTTTCGCAAGCGGACACCATGGATGACATGCTGTCCAACATTCGCGAGGCCATTGCCTGCCATTTGGATGCCCCCGCACCGCAGATTCTGCCGGAGAGGGCCGTCGTCGAGGAAGTGGAATTATGAAGGCCATTTCCGGCAAGGACATGTGCCGCCTTCTCGAGAAGCGCGGATGGGTTCGCTTGCGGACACGCGGATCGCACTTTACGTACAGCAAGACCGGCCTCCCGAATGTAACCGTTCCCGTGCATGGTAATCAATCCCTGAAAAAGGGAATGCAAAACGGCATCATGAAAGTGGCGGGACTTTCGGAAGACGACCTGTGAACGACGGGATTTAGAAAGGGGCTGAGCGCGAGCGGCAGCGGTGCACTTCCGATAGGTTTACAATCCAATTACTGCAGAAAGGAGACATGATGACGAGAATCATTTTGGACGACGCGATGAAGGCGAAGCTGAACAATCTAGCGGAGCCGCTGGAATTGTGCGATCCGGACGGGCGCATTCTGGCACGAGTCGTTCCGCATTGTGATCCGCAGGACTACGATCTGGATCCGAAAATCAGTCAGGAGGAAATTGAGCGCATCAGCGCATCGCAGGAAGAAGGATTCACCACAGCCGAAGTCATCGAATATTTGGAGAAGCTATGAAATACATGGTGATCTGGCTGCCGCGCGCATTGAACCAATTGACGAATCTTTGGCTGAAGTCCGATTCGCAGGTTCGGGAAGCGATCACCAAGGCTGCGTACCAGATCGACCAGGAGCTGAAGGCCAACCCGGAAGAAATGGGCGAGTCTCGACCCGATGGCCGGCGCATTCATTTCGTGCAACCACTGGCCATCTTGTATGAAGTTCGGCAAGGTGCGGTTCGAATCCTCTATGCGTGGGACGCCCGCCGCAAGCGCTAGTTCCGATGTTCGTCTTTTCCTATAATTCATGCATCGCTCACGCGCCGCGGATCAGAATTCCAAAAACAGAGAGGGTCTTCCGTGTCGAGCCACCGTTATCTATTCACCAGTGAATCCGTCTCGATGGGCCATCCCGACAAGGTGGCCGACCAGATCAGCGACGCGATTCTCGATCATTGCCTGGCCGCCGATCCAACGAGCCGGGTGGCTTGTGAAACCATGGTGACGACCGATTTGGCGGTCGTCTCCGGCGAAATCACGACCAAGGCCGACCTGTCGCGGGCCACCGTCGACGGCGTCGTCCGCAAGATGATCCGCGAAATCGGCTACACCGATCCGACGATTGGCTTCGCGGCCGACACGTGCCAGGTCAATTGCCATCTGCATTCGCAATCGCCCGACATTTCCATGGGCGTTGACGTGGGCGGCGCTGGCGACCAGGGCATGATGTTCGGTTTCGCTTGCACGGAGACCAAAACGTTGATGCCGCTGCCAATCTACCTTGCCCATCGGTTGGTGGAGAATCACGCGACGTTGCGGGAAAAGAAGGAAGTCACGTTTTTCCGGCCCGATGCCAAAAGCCAGGTAACGGTCGAATACGAAGCCGACGGTACGCCGATCCGCATCCATACGGTGGTGCTGTCGACGCAGCACGATAAGACCGCGATGGACGCCAAGGGCCTATTCTCGAACGAAGCTCGCAAGGTCATCATCGACAAGCTAATTCTGCCGACGCTGAAAAAGGAACGCGCCGACCTGATCAAGGGCGACCTGGTGTTGGTGCTGCCCGGTCAAGCGCAGACGAACATTTCGGACAGCGCCATCAAGTGCCACATCAACCCGACAGGCAACTTCGAGACCGGCGGGCCCCACGGCGACTGCGGGCTAACGGGCCGCAAGATCATCGTCGACACCTACGGCGGCCGCGGGCGTCACGGCGGCGGCGCCTTCTCCGGCAAGGACCCGACCAAGGTGGACCGCTCGGCGGCGTACATGGCCCGCTACATCGCCAAGAACATCGTCGCCGCCGGTCTGGCGCGCGAGTGCGAAGTCCAACTTTCCTACGCCATCGGCTATCCCGATCCGCTCAACATTTGGGTCAATACGAACGGCACGCACGCCAAGAACACGACCGACGGCCAGCTCGTGGACCTGATTCGCAAGCACTTCAAGCTGACGCCGCGCGGCATCATCGAAACGCTGAATCTGCGCCGGCCAATATACAAGGAGACGGCGCGCAACGGCCACTTCGGCCGCGAGTTGCCGAACTTCACGTGGGAAAAGACCGATAAGGTCGAGACGCTGAAGAAGGACGCGGGAATGTAAAGATTCGTGGGCCTTGCATGCCGGGGCCGTTTGCGAATATACTGCTGATAAGGAGCAGCCATGCATGACCGCATTAGCGTTGACCCGCTCATACATTTTGGCAAGCCATGCGTCGTCGGCACGCGCATTCCCGTGAAGAATGTTCTCGAAGTCGTGCGCGAAGGCATCCCATTTGCGGAGATCATCCGAGACTACTATCCCGATCTCGCGTTGGATGACATTCGTGGCTGCGTTCAATTCGCCATGGACGAGACCGCCTGCGAAAGCCCCAACCATAACTGAATCGCAATGAGAATCCGCATCTGCTTTGCCGTTCTTGTGTTCTGTCTAGCTTGTCCGATCGCCGGCGCCAATCCCCCCGTCGCCTCCTACATCTTTCCCGCCGGCGGCCAGCGCGGCGGCAACGTCAACGTCAAAGTCGGCGGCTTGTTCCTGCATCAAAGCTGCGGCTTCGAAATACTCGGCCCCGGCGTGCAATTCACGAAGGAACTCAAGCGCATCCCGACGCTCTGGTTCGAAGGCCCGCTTTTGCCGCTGCCCGATTCGCAGCGGGCCGAAGACTATCCCAAGGACATGGCCGGCCAGATTCAGATCGCCAAGGATGCGCCTCTTGGACTTCGCAATTGGCGGCTATGGACATCCCAAGGCGCCACGCCCAGTATGAGATTCGTGGTTGGGAACTTGCCGGAGATCGTCGAAGAGGAAATCGACGGCGATCCGGTGCCGGTGAAGGTGACGCTGCCGGTGACCATCAATGGCCGCATCTTCCCGCGTGAAGATGTCGATATTTGGACGTTCACCGCCAAGAAGGGGCAGAGCGTTTGGTGCGAGGTGGACGCGGTGCGGCTCGGTTCGCCGCTGAATGCACGGTTGGAGATTCGCGATGGACAAGGCCGGCGGCTTGCGGAGAGCGACGACGCCGGCGGCCCCGATCCGAGGCTGCGTTTCATCGCGCCGGCCGACGGCGACTATCAGGTGCATATTTTTGACGCGCAGTTTCAAGGCGGGCAGGCGTATGTCTATCGGCTGACCGTGACTTCCGAGCCGATGATCGAGCGCGTTTTTCCCTTGGGCGGCAAGCGCGGCAGCAAGTTGCAGCTCCAGCTCAGCGGCCAGGACGTGCCGGCGGCACCGGTGACCGCGGCCATTCCGGCGGATGCCAAGGGCTTCTTCGCTTACAACTTCGACAAGGCCGGCACGCGGAGCAATGCAATCTTGCTCGACGTGGATGATGCGTCGGAGTTTATCGAAGGCGTGGCGCGCGGCCTGGACACCATTGCGACGCCGGCAGTGCTCAACGGTATCATCGCGCAGCCCGGTGAAGTGGACGCCTGGTCGATCGTTGCCAAGAAAGGCGCAACGCTGGAATTCGACCTGCGCGCCGGCCGGCTGGGTTCGCCGCTCGATGGCGTGGTCACGGTGAACGATGCTGCCGGTAAGCAAGTCGCGCGCGCTGAAGCGACCGGAAGCCAACTCGACCCGATTTTTTCATACACGCCGTCAGCCGACGGCACGTTCACCGTGAAAGTGCAGGACCGTTTCCGCTCGCGCGGCGGACCGGCGTTCGCTTATCGCCTGCGCATTGCCAAGCCGCCGACGCCGGATTTTCGACTGACGCTGGCGGCCGATGCGCGTGCCAATGCGGGATCCGACGCCGTCACGGTAGCGCGCGGCGGCCAGGTGAAACTCAAGATCAATGCGGAACGCATCGGCGGCTTCAAGGAACCGATCGCGTTGACGGTCGAAGGTTTGCCCGCGGGAGTCACGGCAGCCGCCGCGACCATTGCAGCGGGTCAATCGGCCGTCGAATTGACGTTCAAGGCCGACGCCAACGCCAAGATCGCGCCAGCCCATGTGCGCATCCATGGCACGGCGAAGCTGCAGGGAAATGACGTGCGGCGTTCCGCGCTGCTGCCGGGACCACGTGGCTCTATCGACGTGGACGATGTGCTGCTCGCCGTCGCCCTGCCGACGCCCTTCGTCATGAAGGGCGAATACGAGATGGGCTTCGCGGCGCGCGGCGGCATGCACCAGCGCAAATACAAGATCGAGCGCAACGGCTACGACGGGTCGCTCGAAGTGAGCCTGACCGACCGCCAGGCCCGGCACCTGCAAGGCGTTAGTGGTCCGACGATCGTCGTGCCGGCCGGCGTCAATGAGTTCATCTATGTCGCCATGTTGCCGCCGTGGATGGAAACCGGTCGGACGAGCCGCACCTGTGTGATGGGCGTCGGCGTCATCAAGGACAAGGACGGCAGCGAACATCGCGTGTCGTTCAGCTCGGTGAACCAGAATGAGCAGTTGGTCGCGGTCGTCGGTCCCGGACAGCTTGCGCTGGAGCTGGAACGAACATCGTGTGCGGCGCTTCCGGGTCAAACGGCCATCATTCCATTGCGCATCAAGCGCGGCTTGAATCTGCCGGGCGAAGTGAAGCTCGAATTGGTCCTGCCGAGTCATATTCGCAGCGTGAGATTGGAACCAGCCGTGGTCGCCGCCGACAAGGAACGCGGTGAATTGACGCTGCGTTTCGCTGTCAAAATGAATGACGCACTGAACATGCCGCTGACGATTCGCGCGACGCTGATGCACAACAATCAACCGGTGATCGCGGAGCAAAAGATCGATGTGCAGCCGTGAGCGCGTGGCTTGCCGTTTCGCGCTCGCAGGATCCGGCGAGCGCGAAACGGCAAGCCAGTTGGCACGTCGTCAATCCAGTTTGAAGCGGCCTTTTGTCAAGAAGGTCTCCGCGATCCAATCGCCCTGATCGCGCCGAATCGTGACCGCCCCCTGCGACCAGGTGCTCGCCCAGCGCGCCCCGAGCGCCTCGTAAGGATTCGGCTCCTTGGCCACGCTCTTCGGCGGTCCTTGAGAACTGACGACCAGTTTTGGCCGCGCCCACGATGCCAGCTCCTTGGTGTTCGCCGTTCGGCTGCCATGGTGGGGAGCCATCATTACATCCACCGGGTGCGGCGACTGCGTCAGCAGTTGCTGCAGTCCCGCTTTTTCCAAATCGCCGGTCAGCAATAGATTCAGATCGCGAAAGCGAATCGCCAGGACCAGGCTGCGTTCATTTTCGATGCCTGCCGGACCTTGCGCCGGTGGATGCAGCGCCTCGAATTCGACGCCGTCCGTCTCCCATCGCATCGGCGCATGCACGACGCGCGCTTTCAGGCCATGGCGCTCCAACGCGCGCAGCGTGAAGGCAATGGTCGACCTGGTCTTGTCGGCAAACGAAGGCGTCAGTGTCACCCGGCCAACAGCGAAGCGTTCCAAAATCGCCGGCAGACCGTTGAAATGATCGAGATCGCCATGCGAGATGATGATTTCGTCGATGCGCCGATAGCCACGATTCCACAAGAATGGCGCTATGTGGCGGCGCGTCACGTCTGGTCCCGTGATGGCGCCGGCATCGTAAACGATGACACGGCCGCCCGGCATTTCGAGTACGGTGCAGCCGCCGTGGCCAACCGCGAGGAAAGTGCAGCGAAATTCGCCCGGGTGCGGCGGACGAAAAACATGGACGACGCCGAAGGCATAATACGCAATAACGGCGGCTAACATCCAGGGCTTCCATGACGGAGTTCGATCGAAAAACAAAAAGATCAGCAAGAACGCGTAAAACGATCCGATCCACCACGCGGGAAGATCGGGGACGTAGAAATAACCTCCAGGGATAGCGAGGCCGAGATTCACCAAAAAGTCGCAACCGGTCAAGCACGCTTGCGTCGGCCACCCAAACAATGCAAGGACTGGGCCGCCGAGGAATCCAAACACAAGCAGTCCTAATCCGAAAAGCAAGGCATAAGAACTCAGAATCATGACCAGCGGCCCGATCAGCACCGCCACGGGCGAGACCATGTGAAAACGAGTCGCAACAAGTGGCGTCACAACCAGCCAAATCACCATGTTTTCGAGGTAAATTGTGAAAAGCCATCCCAGCCGGTGGCGAATCGCCAATTCAATCCATGAACGGCTCTCATCAATGAGGTCTTTCATTGCTTGCTCGTCTTGCCGTTTTATCGTCAGCAAGCGCATCGCCTGTCCGTCTTGCGCACGATTCGATTTCCACGGCATGATGTTTTGAGTCAAGAACGCGAGCTGAAAGTTGCCCCAAAGGATCATCGCTACTGCCAAAAACGAAAGCTGGCATCCCGTATCGAAAACTGATGCAGGATTGACAATCGCGACACCTATCCAGCTCAGAGCAAAGCAGTTTGCGGGCATTACGAAGTGGCGAAAGAAGATTGCCGCGGTGAACGTAATTGACATCCAAGCGGCTCGCATGATGGGCGGCCGGGCGCCGGTCATCAATGCGTACGCCAAAAGCAGCAAGCAAATCGCAACTGCGGACTTTCGACGACCGATTCTAAGCCCACGGCAAAGGAGCCAAAGAAAGTTGCTCAGGACGATCAAATGCTGTCCCGAAATCGCCAGGACGTGAATCACCCCCGTATGCTGGTATTTGTCCCAATCCGTGGTCGTCATACCTGATCCGTCGCCGAGGAGTAGTGCTTTCGCGATGCCGTGCTGTTCCGGCGGCAGAGCTTTTTCGAGCAGTGCGGCTGCTCGGCCGCGCAACACCGCCAGCAAACCCAGCATGGAGCGTGGCCAGCCTTCGCGCAGCACGTCCACCGCGCCGGGCGATTCCTTGACCAACAACGTAGCACCGATCCCCTGGTCGCGCAGAAACGACGCGTAGTCGAATCCACCGGGATTGGCCGCCGCCTCGGGGAGCGCCAGCTTGCCGACGAGTTCCACTTCATCGCCGACGTGCAAATCGCCGCGCTTGCCGGCCAACGTCGCCTGCACCACGCCGGAAACGTTACGCCAACCGTTGTGCTCTTCCAGTAACTGCGCCGCGATGGCCAACCGTGTGATCGGGTTGGTGGGCACGGTGCGCAGCGGGTCGTTGGCAATGTCCGGCGTGTGGATCGGCTCCGATTGGACGACGCCCCGCAGCCGCGCGATGCGTCCTTCCGACGTGGCGAAGAGGCGAAGGTCGTTCGTCGCAATCGATTCGCGATACCACTGATGGTAGCCGGCGCCAAGCGCGGCGATGGCGAAGGCGAGGGCCGTGACGGCGCCAAAATTCAAGCTCTTCCGCATGAATAATGCCGTGGCGACCAGCAGTCCGCATGCCCATGCGAAGCTGGTCGCCATCGGAATCGAGAAGTGGCGATCGACGATGATGCCGGCCGTCAACGCCAGCGCGACCGGCACGAGCGGCGCTTGCCAGATGAGATCCTGGGGCCGCGGCGCTGGCAACGAAGGTTGCGGGGGCGTTGCCATGGCAAATCCACGCACGTGTCTCGCGACTAAACGCTTTGACGATTGCGGTTTTTCTGCGAGCGCGAAACGGCAAGCCAAAATTGGCTACCGCGCCGGCCAGTTCAGATGCTTCCGCAAAAACGCCAACGTGCCGACGACGCGACATTCGTGTCCGCCCGTGAAAAACTCGATCTCGGTGCTGTCGGCGATGCCGAGCTTTGCATAGAAGCGGCGCACCTTGGCGTACTCGAACGCGACGTATTCATCCAGGCCGACGCCGTCGTTATGGCCGCGCTCGACCATGAACGGCCTGGGGGCAATCAAGGCGGCCATCTCCGCGTAGTTGAAGGTGTTGCCGAGGTCGAATTCGTACATCTCGTACTCGCCGGTGAACATGTAGCTGCCGCCCCACTCCAGGTTGATGTTCTTCCAAATCCATTCGTTGAAATCGCCGGAGCAGATCGACAGGCAATACCCTTCGAGAATCGCCGGGATGCGCATCGCCACCTTGCCGCCGTACGACAGGCCGTAGTAGGCGATCCGCGTCGCATCGACGAACGGCAACGTTCCCAGCCATTCGAGAATGCGCTGGTGCTGCCGGACGATGAACGAATACAGCGACAGTTGCAGCGGATTGGCCTTGCGCACCGTTTGCCGAAACTCGTTCTTGAAGATGTACGGGTTCTGCGGGGCGAACACGATGAAGCCCTGGTCCGCGAGCTGCGAGCCGAACGAGTTGTAGTACGGCGTCTTCATTTTCGGATTGACGACATCGGTCGGCCGACCTTCGAGACCGTGCTGGCAGACGACGACGGGGCGCTTTTCGCCGGGTTTGAGATCGTTCGGCACGCACAAGATGCCGTAGCTGAATACGTCTTCGTAAACATCGAGCACGACTTCGTAGGCCTTGTACTTCGGCGTCTCGTGATGCAGGCGCGTGCGCGGGTTGAGTGGCATCGTCGGCTCAGGCAGCTTGCCGATAATGTTCTCGTGGAAATACTGGCGCAACGGCTCCTGCGATTTCTTAAACTTGTCGAGCGACGAGGTGTCGAGCTTGTTCCAGAAGAACTCCTGGCGGCGCTGCACTGCGTCGGGCATCAGCTTTTGCGTGTGGTCGACGAGTTGGTCGAATTGGCGTTTTTGGCGGGATTCGGGATCGAATGCCATACGATTCGATACGGCGAGTTGTTGGTTTCGATCGGGAGGAGCAGGTCGTCGACCAAAACCGTCGTGACTCAATGCAACCACAAGCTCTGCCGCATGATGCGCGTAATCATCGGCCGCCGAAAACCCAACTACGCGGGGAATACCTTTCACCAAGCGATGGGCTCGGTACGATTCGTCCCCTCGGGATTTTTGAGACGGTGCCGTCAGCTTCCCGGGAGCAGCCCCGCCACGGTTTTTTTGCGCGAGAGGTGGACCGCTTACATCGGGAGGTTTGCGATCATCTTCCAAGACCAAAGGCACCGTGTTTCCAGCCTTCCCTAGGAAAAACTGCGCAAGGTCTGCGTCTCCGAACTCTCGCAAGAGGCCCCAGACATTTCGGTAAATCGGCTCGTCATGCAGGTTCTCTCGAGGAGCGAAGTACCCACTCAGCACGACGGAGTGAATTCGATTATCAGAAGCTGCGCTGTAGTAGGCAATCAATGCGCCCTCTCCGTAACCGAAAGCGCCTATCGGAGCATGTTTTTGTTCGCGACCGAACCAATCGACAACTGCTAGAACTCTCTGCACTTCGTACCCGATAACATGCCTTCCCATTTGATACGCCATGCGATAAATGAACTCGCGGTGGGGCTGGTTTGTCATCCGATTGATACGGGGATTTCCTGACCACGTATCTTTGCGATCGATGATCGTGGGCACGACCACGCGGCAACCGATTTCGGCCATCTGCCGGGCATACTGAAAGTTCTTGGCAACCCCAGGCGCCAGCCCGACAAGCATCTCCGGTGTTTGGTCCGCATCGGGAATGGCGATGATGTTGGCCTTCACCGGCCCCGTTGGCTCCAAGAGTAAGCCCTCGCCGTCGACGCCGACTAGCACGGGCCAACGTACGGCATAAACTTTGTAGAGTTTGTGCTGAGCAACGAGGGCCGATTGCTCTGGGCTGGCGACGTACTCCATCCTCACGGGAAGACGCGGATCAATCACACCAATGATTCGCCTGAAACGCTCGCGGTTGGCACTGACGGACTTCTCGGCAGCGGCCAGTGAGGTGAAATCGGGCTTCCAATACGCTTTGCGTTTCTCGACGGACGCCGCCGTCGCGCGCGTCAGATAGCGGTCGATGCCTTCGACCATCTGCTTGGCGAGGTCGCCCTGCATTGCAAGCGGCTTGGTGCCGGGCAGCGGCTGGGCATGCAAGGACGTGGTCAGACAGAGACAAATAGCCATACCGAGCAGGTAGCGGCGCATGGGTGTGCATCCTCGTCGAGGGGTCTTGACGGGCGGATTCGCGCTTCCGACTATACGCGACGCAAAACCGAGATGCCAGGAGGAAAACCAGATTTCGTTTCATTTCACCAGCGCTTGCGATCGTGAAACGAAACGCAGGGCTCGACAATGATCTCTTCGTCTTTTACCTCTGAACTTCTCCAAAAGATGCGGAGAAGATTTGGAGTGCGGTGCTTTGACGCCGCTTTTGTTTTTTCTTTCTTTCCAACGACCGCGCGAACAAAGCAAGAAACAAAAGCGGCGTCAAAGCGCCGCAGTCCAAATTTGCGGCTCAGCCGCGTTAGCGCAATTGAAATGTGTCTTTGGACAGCACGATGCGATTCTTACCCTTGAAGCGGTCGTACGTCTTCTCCATCGCGGAAATGTCGTCGAACCAGCCGACGATGTAGGCGGCGCCGAAGGTCTCGCCGGCTTTCACGCGCTTGCCGTGCAATTCTTCGATGAAGCAAATGTAGCCGCGCTGATGGCACCACGCCTCGGCGACGGCGGCGGGGTCGAGCGTCATGCCCGCCAGCCACGGCCCCGGCTTGCCGTCTTGCTTCACCTGATAGGCGCGGATGACACGCTCCGGAATCTTGTCATCCTTGCGCTGGTACAGGTACTTGTCGTCCGGCGCGAAATCGTCCTTGAATGCACTCGCGGGAATGATGCCGCGGTAGCTCAAGTAAACGCTCGTGAAAGTGTCGCCGTTCTTGTGCTTCAGGTGTCCTGGCATGTCGATGCGATAGAGGAGATTGTCCACGTCATTAGCGCTGGTGATCTGCTCGCTGCACAGCACGTAACGAACGCCCGGTTGAAACACCAGCGTCTGCTCCCACAGCGATCCCGCTTTGAATCCTTGTCCAGGCTTGGTGAAGCGAAACTTCATGCGGACCGCCACAAAATCCTTGCCGCGAATGATCTCCGGCTCAAGCTGTTTCGCTTGAGTGCAGATTTGCGGGCCTTCGACGTAGTGCTTGGGTAGGTCGCCGTGATATTTCTTGTCGCGCGTGTATTCGTCATCGCGCCAGCCGGGGCCGAGCAGGAAATCCATGATGTGCAGGCCGAAGCCGAGGTCGCGAGCGCCGGTCTTCTTGTCGAGCAAGCTGCCCGCCGCGACGCCGCTGACGTAGCCTTTTTTGCGGATCTTGGCCTGGAGGGCGTCGGTGTCGATTTGGATTTCCTGAGCGGTTTCCTGGATTTGGATGGTGGGTGGTTGGGCGTGTGCAACGCCGACGGACATCGCGAATGCAACCATGGTCAGAGCAACGCGCATGATGAACCCTCAATTCATGATCGTCAATCGTTCAACGCCGCGGACAACGACTGCACCTGTTCGCCAATCTCGCGCACAATGGCGTCGGTCGATTTCGTGCCGACCTGCTCCAGGCGTCGCACGATAGCGCTGCCGACGATCACGCCGTCCGCGGCAACCTTCAGCATGCGCACGTGCTCCGGTTTGCTGACGCCGAAGCCGACGCACAACGGCAGCTCGGTCTGCGTACGCAGCCAGCGCAGTTGATCGAGCAACTCCGGCGGCAGGTTCGTGCGTTCGCCGGTGATGCCGACCACGCTGACGCAATACAAAAAGCCGGTCGAATTCTTGGCGATGCGCGTGGCCCGTTCGCGCGGCGTCGTCGGCGTGACGAGCTGGATCAATTTGAAATCACGCGCCGCCGCCAGCTTGGCCAGTTCGTCCGCTTCCTCGACCGGCAAATCGGGTACGATCGCGCCGCTCAGTCCGACTTCCGAGGCTTGCGTTAGAAACGTGTCGGGTCCGCGATGATGCACGAGGCTGTAGGAGACCATGCCCACCAGCGGAACCATGCCGTCCCTAAATGGCGTTTCCTGACGCAGTCGGCGAATCATCGCGAGAATCTGGTCGATCTTGAGGCCCTTGGCCAAGGCGCGCGTGTAGGACGCCTGAATCACGGCTCCATCGGCAATCGGATCGCTGTAGGGAAAACCGATCTCGATCAGCGCAGCGCCCCGGCGGGCAACTTCTTGGGCCAGTTTCGCCGTTGTCTCCAGGTCCGGATCGCCGGCGGTGAGGAATGGGATGAACGCCTTGCGCTTCTGGGCGCGGAGGCGCTGAAATAGAGAATCGATGGGGTTCATGTTTTCTTTCGTCGGTCCGCCGAGCGAATGCGGCATCGGAGTGTGCGCTAAACGGGTCGTCGATTATTCGATCTCTTCGCCGAGCAGCCGCGCCACTTCGAAGCAATCCTTGTCGCCGCGGCCGGAGAAGCAGATCACCACCACGTCCTCATGGCTGCGTTTGCTCGCCAGGCGCATGCCTTCGACGATGGCGTGGGCCGTTTCCAGCGCCGGCAAGATGCCTTCGAGTTTGCTGCATTGCGAAAAGGCTTGCAAAGCCTCCGCGTCGCTGACGTTGGTGTAGTGGACGCGGCCGCTGTCCTTCCAATAGCTATGTTCCGGGCCGACGCCGGGGTAGTCGAGACCGGCGGAAACGGAGTGGACGTCTGCGGTTTGGCCGTCGGCGTCTTGCAACACATAGCTGAACGTGCCGTGCAAGACGCCGGGCTGGCCATGGCTGAGCGTCGAGGCGTGGTCGCCGGCTTGGGGTCCGCGGCCGCCCGCTTCCACGCCGACCAGCTCGACGTCGTGATCGGCGATGAATGGGAAGAAAATGCCGGCCGAATTGCTGCCGCCGCCGACGCAGGCCACGACGACATCGGGCAGTCGGCCGATTTGTTCATGACACTGCTGCTTGGCTTCCGTGCCGATGATCGCCTGGAAATCGCGGACCATCGCCGGGAACGGGTGCGGGCCGACGACGCTGCCGATGATGTAATGCGTGTGCTCGACGGTCGCCATCCAGTCGCGCATCGCTTCGTTGATCGCGTCGCGCAGCGTGCGGCTGCCGCTTTCGACGGAGATGACCTCGGCGCCGAGCGCCTTCATCTTGAAGACGTTGAGCTTCTGCCGGCGCACGTCTTCGGCGCCCATGTAGACTTGGCACTTGAGGCCGAAGAGCGCCGCGGCCGTCGCCGTCGCCACGCCGTGCTGCCCGGCCCCGGTTTCAGCGATGACGCGCGGCTTGCCCATGCGCCGGGTTAGAAGCGCCTGGCCGATGCAGTTGTTGATCTTGTGCGCGCCGGTGTGATTGAGGTCTTCGCGCTTGAGAAAGATGCGCGCGCCGCCGGCTTCTTTGGTCAGCCGTTCGGCGAAATACAGCGGCGACGGCCGGCCGACGTAGTAGTGCAGGTAGTAGTCGAGTTGCTTCTGGAATTCCGGATCTTCGCGGGCATGATCGTAGTGCTCGGTCAGTTGCCGCAGCGCGTGCATGAGCGTTTCCGGCACGTAGCGGCCCCCGTAAGGACCGAAGCGGCCGTGTTGATCGGGAACGGCACTCGCGGCGCTTGACATGGATCTTTGTCCCGTGGATTGGTTGCCGTCGCTATTATAATCGTTTCGGAAGGAGGCGGCTGTGCCTGAATTGCCGGAAGTCGAAACAGTGGTGCGCGATCTGCGTCCGCGGCTGGTCGGCCGGCGTTTTGCCGCGCTGCGCGTCAGCGGCAAGGCGTTGCGGCGCGCCTGGTCGCGGCGCTGGAATGCGCAGATTGTCGGCCAATGCGTGCGCGCGGTCGAGCGGCGCGGCAAGTGGATTCTGCTCGATCTCGACGGGCCGTGGCTGCTCGTGCACCTGGGCATGACCGGTCAATTCGTCGTCGCCGCCGCGGAAAAACCGCGGCAGAACCACACGCATCTCGTCTTCACGCTGGACGATGGCAAGAGCGAATTGCGTTTCCGTGACATTCGCCGCTTCGGCAGCGTCGGGCTTTACCCAAGCCGCGCGGACATTGAGGCTTATTTCACGCACCAGCGTCTCGGTCCGGAGCCGTTCGACGTCGATCCCGCCTATTGGCGCGCGGCGCTGGCGAAGACCGAGCGCAATTTGAAGGCAATTCTGCTCGACCAGCGCATCGTCGCCGGCGTCGGCAACATTTATGCGGACGAATCATGTTTCGAGGCCAAGTTGCATCCACAGACGTTCGGTTGCCAGCTCGATGCGCGCCAGGCCGACAAGCTGCGCCGCACCATCGCCAGCGTGCTGCTGCGCGCCATTGAGCGGCGCGGCTCGTCGATTCGCGATTACGTCGGGGGCTCCGGTTTGATGGGTCAATACCAGGACGAGTTCCGCGTCTATGGACGCACGGGCGAACCATGTCGTCGTTGCCGCACGGCGATCGAGCGAATCGTCCTTGCCGGGCGTTCGACGCATTTCTGTCCGCGCTGCCAGCGACTTCGCTAAGCCGCAAGCGGCGTGGCGTTGGCGGGCGCTTTCCGAGTACAATGCGCCCATGTCCTATCGCGCCTTCAAACGACTTCTGGGCGAAACGAGTCTCGAACGCAAATGCCGTTTTCTCTTCGGCGCCGGCATCCTCATCCTCATCACGCTCAGCTTCTGGTTCTATGCCTACCAGACCGAACATCTGGCCTACGATCAAGCGACGATCACGTGCCGGTTGCTCATCGAGCCGATTCTCAAGGATCGGCACAGCATGCTGCCGGACAAACAACCGGCCGGCAACAGGTTTGAAGGCGCGACGCCGAAAGAGCCGGGGAAGGATCATCATTACAAGTATCAATACCAGATCCTGCGCGAAAACAAGACCGATCTAGAGCCGTACGAGCGCGACTGGTTCAAGGAATTTGGCGCGCCCGAGTCGGACAAGATCGAGTTCAGCAAGATTCGCACGGCCGATCAGGTGCTGCTGTATTACGCGCCGCTGCGTGCGGGTAAGTCTTGCTTGCAATGTCACGGTGAGAATGCGGCGAAGCTGGGACTGGCCGTCGCCGCCGAAAACGACATGCTCGGCATGGTGCGCATTCGCATGCCGACCAAGTCAATCGAAGAGGGCGTGCACTGGAACCGCGCCATTTTGATGGCCACCGCGTTCGGCACCGCCATCCTCATCATGACCGGGAGTTGGATCATCGTCCGCTACATCATCGTCAAGCCGGTCAAGCACTTGAAAGACGTATCGGACGCGATCTCCGCCGGCGAGCTGAACGTGCGCAGCGAGATCCAGACCGGCGACGAATTCGAGGACTTGAGTCACGCCTTCAACCGCATGCTGCGCACCCTGGTCAGCATGCAGGATCAGTGGCGCAAGGTGAACGCCGACCTCGACCACAAGGTCGATGAGTTGGCCCAGGCGAACATGGCTTTGTTCGAATCGAATCGGCTCAAGAGCGACTTTTTGGCGACAATGAGCCACGAATTGCGTACGCCGCTCAACAGCATCCTGGGCTTCAGCGATGTGCTGGGCGGCAGCGACCAATTGAGCGACAAGCAGAAGCGCTGGGTGCAGAACATCCAGTCGAGCGGGCAAAAACTGCTCAACCTCATCAACGACATTCTCGATCTGGCCAAAATCGAGGCGGGCAAGATGCACGTGCGCCTCGAAGAATTCAGTTTGCAGGATGTGTGCGAAGGCCTGGTGAACATGTTCCGCCCCATGGCCGAGAAGAAGAACATCGACCTGCGCACGCAGATCGAGCCGGACATTCCCGTGTTGCGGCAGGACGTGACGAAGTTTCAGCAGATTCTGCAGAATCTGCTGTCGAACGCGGTCAAGTTCACTCCGGAAGGAGGCCGGGTGCTGTTGAAGGCCGAGACCGACGCCCGTCACGTGGTGGTCACGGTGAGCGACACCGGCGTCGGCATCGCGCCGGAAGAGCAAGATTTGGTGTTTCAGAAGTTTCGGCAATCGGGCAATCCACTGACGCGCGAACACGCCGGCACCGGTCTGGGTCTGTCGATCGTGCGCGAGTTGTGCAAGTTGCTGGGCGGCGAGGTCCTGCTGCAAAGCGAGCTAGGCCGCGGCAGCACCTTCACCGTGCGTTTGCCGTTGCACCTCAGCGCGGAGCCGCGCCTCGAGTTCGATCTGGCGAACGAGCGCATCGACTTGTCCAAGGCGCAGCGCGTCGATGTGCGCTTGTACGCCGGTGCGCCGCCGGGACAGTGACCGACAAATATTACAACTTCCCGACTTTCACACCGGCGCCGAGGTTCGCCATTCCCGGTCCCCAATAGCCCTTGGGATTGCCGAGCGGCAAGATCATCGGCTCTTCAAATGGCCGGTACGGCACGAGCGCGGCGATTTGATCGAGCTTGGCCAACACGTCGGCCTGCAGCGGCCCTTTGGTAACTGCAGCGATGGAATCGGAGACTTGCTGGGCTGTCTTGGGGCCGATCAGCACCGTGCTGGCGTCGCGGTTCGAAATGGCGAAGCGCAAACACAACTCAACAATCGGCATGCCGAGTTCATCAAGGAGCCGGTAGAACGCCAGCAATTGTTGCTGGCGCGCCTGGGAAAGCCACGCCGGCTTTTGACGCACGGTCTCATCGTAGCGCCGGCCCAAGGCGCCCTGCTGCAAAACGGAGCCGAGCACGATGCCCATGCGGCGTTCCCGAGCAGCGGGCAAGACCTCGTGCGTCGCTTCGCGCAACAGGGCGCTGTAGTTGAAAGCCGTGAGTACGACATCGAAGCGATTCGAGCGAATGCAGTGGGCCATTTCGGCGCAAGTCGTACCGCCCAGTCCGGTGAAGCGGATCGTACCCGCTTGCTTCAATTGATCCAGCACGTCGATGACCGGCCCGTATACCGCTTCAGGATCGGACCACCAGTCGTATTGCAACGGCCGGTCCGGCTCGTGAACGAACAAGACATCGATCACGTCTCGATGCAGCAAACGCAGACTCTCCTCGACTGATGCTCTGAGTTGTTTCGGGTTGCGTGCAGCAAAGGGCTGCGGCCGGCCACCCAGTTTCGTGGACAGAATCAACGGCGCCTTGACATCGGCCAGGATTTTGCCGAGCACTTCCTCGCTGTTGGCGTATGCCGGCGCGGTGTCGAAGAAATTGCTGCCGAGATCGAGGGCCTTATGCACGGCCTGTTTGCTGTCGGCGAAGCCAGGGCCGAGTATTGACGTGAACAGGCTGCCGAAGCCGAGTTCGCTGACGTTGAGGCCGGTCTTGCCGAGGGGGCGGTACTGCATGCTCGGTCCCAACGCGGCTGAGCCGCAACTTTGGACTGCGGCGTTTCACGCCGCTTTTGTTTTGTTCGCGCGGTGGCTGGGAAGCAAGAAAGAAAGCGGTGGCAAAGCACCGCACTCCAAAACTTCTCCGTATCTTGCGGAGAAATTCAGCGGATAGAATTCATGGCAGCTTGCGGCGGTATTCCGCAGCAAGCTGGGGTTGGCCGATCTTGTCATAGTATGATGCCAAGGTGTCGCGCGTCGGCCGGTGCCGCCGGTCGATTTCGAGTGCCCGCTCCAGCCATTCCAAGCCGAGGCGCACCTGCCCGTTGCGCAACAGCAGTGCTCCCAATTCATGATGCAAATCCGCGTCGTGGGGCCGTTGCTTCAGCGCATCGCTCATGATCGCGCTTGCCCGCGCCAGGTCGGCGCGCAACCGCTCGAGAGTCGCGAACTGTTCCTTGGCAAGTGCCTCCTTGCCTTGCATTTGCAGGCTCTGCAGAAGCAGGTGATGGGCACGACGATCGGTCGGATCGATGGCAAGGGCCTTGCGCAGCCAGGATTCGGCCAATTCCCCCTGCTCGCTCTCGAGGCTAAGCCGGCCCAACTGCAACAGCGCGGCACCGTTGCGCGGCTGCAAATCGATCGCCTTCTGCAGGCACTCTTGCGCGTTTTCGAGCTGCCCCAGCGCGGCGCGACAGCTCGCCAACTCAAGGAGCACCGTTACGTCGTTGGACCGCCGCCGATGCTGCCGTTCCAGCAACGGCAGCGCTTCGGCAAAACGTCCTGCCTTGGCGAGACGGTAGCCGCGTGCGTCTTGTTCCTTGTCGTATTCGTTCCATACCCACCAGCCGCCGCCCGCGAGCGCAGCCAAAGCGAACGCCGCACAGGCGAGCGCCCAGCGCGGCCGCTTTCGCAGCGTTTGAACCGGAGCCAAGCAGCGGGACAGCAAATCGTGTCTCCATCAAGTGGTCGAGCGGCCATCGTTTCTCTTGCGGCGCAGCTCCTCGAGCCGGGCGCGGATCGTCGCTTCGTAGCCGCGATCGGTCGGTTCGTAGTAACGTCGATCTTCCGGCAGATACGGTTGATCCACCCAGCCGCCGTCGTAATCGTGGCTGTATTTGTAGTCGGCGCCGTGGCCGAATTGCTTGGCCCCCTGATAACTCGCGTCGCGCAGATGTTGCGGCACCGCCAAAGTGCGCCCGGAACGCACATCGTCGCGCGCTTTGCCGATGGCGATGGTGCAAGCGTTCGACTTTGGCGCAGTGGCGATGTAGATGACGGCCTGCGACAGCGCGAGCTGGCATTCCGGCAGGCCGACGAACTCGACTGCGTGCCACGCCGCCGTCGCCACCAGCAGCGCCTGCGGATCGGCATTGCCCACGTCTTCCGATGCGCAGATGACGATGCGGCGTGCGATAAAGCGCGGATCCTCGCCCGATTCGAGCATGCGTGCCAGCCAGTAGATTGCCGCGTCCGGATCGCTGCCGCGCATGCTCTTGATGAACGCGCTCGCGAGGTCGTAATGGGCATCGCCGGTCGGATCGAAGTCCATCACCTTGCGCTGAATCGAATCCTGCGCAACCGCCAACGTGAAGTCAATCATTGGCGAGCCGGAAGTGTCAGCGCCCGGAGCTTCCGCACTCAACACCCCAACCTCCAGCGCCGACAGCGCCCGCCGCGCATCGCCGTCGCAAATCTCCGCGAGAAACGCCAGCGCTTCATCGGTCGCCTGAATCGCCTTGTTGCCCAGCCCGCGTTCCTTGTCGGCGAGGGCACGCTGCAGCAGCGTCTTGACCTGCGGCCGCGTCAACGGCTGAAACGTAAAGATCTGGCTGCGGCTCAGCAGCGGCGAGTTGACCGCGAAAAACGGATTGTGCGTCGTCGCGCCGATTAAGATGATGCGCCCCTCCTCGACATCCGGCAGCAGCACGTCTTGCTGGGCCCGGTTGAAGCGGTGCAACTCATCGACGAACAAAATGGTGCGTCGCCCGCCATTCGCCAACTCCGCGCGGGCTTCTTCGAGGATCTCGCGAACTTCCTTGACGCCGGCCGCGACGGCGTTGATCTGCTGGAACTTGCACTGCGTATGCTGGGCGATGACGTGCGCCAGCGCCGTTTTGCCGCTGCCCGGCGGACCATAGAAGATCACCGACCCGAGCCGATCCGACTGCAACAGCCGGCGCAGCAACTTGCCGGGGCCGAGGAAATGTTCCTGCCCGACAAACTCCTCCAGCGTGCGCGGCCGCATCCGCGCCGCGAGCGGCTGCGCCTTGCGGAGGTTCTGCTCATGTGCTTGGCGAAACAGGTCGATGGTGCGACTCCTCAGCGAAGATAAACGCTCATTTCATTTTCCCAAATAATGGGGGCAAGGCCAAGTGGATAAAGGGCAGCGTGCGGCCGTGGACGTTCGCTGCGGCGGTCGCGCTGCGTTTTCTGGGCTCATCTCACTACTGTCCGGTTAACGTTCTTGACTTTTGGCGCAACCTACGCTGCAACAATGATCTAGGTTCGGCCATGACTGTTTTCGATTTCAATTTGGCCGTACATTTGAGCCATTCTTTCCGCCTCAACG
>Ga0209726_10001326_pt1 | contig 40662 bp, 38 predicted proteins | sample Subgrocontami54m_FD_187453 | JGI IMG/M metagenome (GOLD analysis project Ga0209726, IMG submission 187453) | Subsurface groundwater microbial communities from S. Glens Falls, New York, USA - GMW46 contaminated, 5.4 m (SPAdes) (version 3) | ecosystem: Environmental > Aquatic > Deep subsurface >...
TGCGGGCGTCTCGCCTGCACCGATGCAGGCGAGACGCCCGCACCACAACACAGCAAACTGACCCACTACCCGATTTCCGCGTCGAGCCACACCCGGCGAGCCTCGCGCGTCAGCATCACCGGCATCCGGTCGTGAACTGCGGCGGCCAATTCGTTCGCAGCCGTCGTGAGGATCGTGCACGATTCGATCGGCTTTTGGCCGTGTTCCCAGCGTTCCCACAATCCGGCGAAAGCGAAGGGACGTTCATCCTTCAAGCGGTGATACCACGGCTGCTTCAGCTTGCCGATCTTCTCCCATTCGAAATAGCCGTCGGCCAACACGAGGCAGCGGCGCCGTTTGAAAGCGGCGCGAAAGGCCGGCTTGGTGGCGGCCGTTTCCGCTTTGGCATTGATCATCAAACCTGGCGGTTTTCCTCCACTATCGACCCACGAAGGAATCAGTCCCCAGCGCAGCGTCGCCATTTCGGGTTTGCCGTCATGCATGCGGATGGCTGCGACCATCTGCGTTGGTGCAATGTTCCAGCGCGGCACGTACGGCGGCATGACCGGCAGCTCGAATTCGTCAGCGACGGCTTCGGCTCGTGAACGAAGGGTGTAGCGGCCACACATGGGAGAACCTTGCATTTCGCTTGCGGCGCGCAGCACGAGCAGCGCTAAAATAGAATCCATCGACAATTCTACAGAATCAACTTGCCCGCCGCTGGTCAACCATCTAAGATCAATAACGCCCCCCCAGGCGGTTCTTCGAACCGCCGCTAAACTACCTTCGAACCGCCTGCATGACCACCGCGACCGCCACGCCCTTGTCGAAATGCGAGCACGGCACGCGCCGGCAAGCGATCGTGCAATCGCTGCTGGCCGACGTGTTTCATGGCCGACTGCGCGCGGGCCAGCATTTGGTTACGCAAGAATTGGCCAATCGCTTCGGCGTCAGCCACACGCCGATCCGTGAGGCACTGATTAGCTTGGCGGGCGTCGGCATCATCGACCTGGCGCCCAACCGCGGCGCTGTCGTACGCCACGTGACGGCCCAAGATGTCCGCGAAATCTGCCAGGTGCGCCGTGCGCTGGAATGCGAGGCGACGCGCCGCGCCTGCGGCCGCATCGACCTGGCCGAGCTGCACGACCTGGCGACAGGGCTGCGGCGCTTGCAATCGATCAAGCTCGCCTCGGCCGCCAAGTTCATCGACGAAGCGCGCGGCGTCGACAGCCGGCTGCACGATCTGATCGCCAATTCGTGCGGCAACAAATTTCTCGCCCTGGAGCTGGGCCGGCTGAAGATTCTGTTTCGCGGCTTCCGCGACGTATCGTATCTTCGGCATGAAGAACGCAACGATCTGCGCCGACTCGCCGAGGAAGCGCGCGAGCACCTGGCAATCGTCGAGGCCCTATTGGCCGGAGACGGGCGCGCCGCGGCCAAGGCGATGGCCCGGCACATTCGCTCCGGCGTGAAATACTGGAGCCGGTCGCTGCCGGCCGCGGCGCCGCCGCCAGGCGCAAACGGTCGCAACGGCAAACTCAAGGTTGGCGACCGCCGCTAGGAATTCGTTGGCAACGCCGTTTCATTCAGGGCTGCCAAACGCTGAATGAAAGCGACGTCCGCAACCCTTGGACCTGTAGGGTTTTAACGTCGTCTTCAGGCTTTCATTCGGCATCCGGGGTCTGTGCTACATGCAAATGAATGAAATCTTGCAAATGCGCGGCTCCGCAACGAGGGCAACGGTTATGAAACGTTATTGCGTTCTGTCGGCGTGGTTGGTCACCATCGCGGTCGGACCCGCGTTTGGACAAGCGAAGATCGAATACAACCGCGACATCCGGCCCATCCTCGCGGAGAACTGCTTCGCCTGCCACGGCCCGGACAGCGCCGCGCGCAAGGCGGGGTTGCGGCTTGACCAGCGCGACGCGGCGGTTGCGGCCGAAGCGATCGTGCCGGGCAAACCGGACAAGAGCGCCGTCATCGAGCGCATCTTTTCGGAAGAGAAGAGCGAGCGCATGCCGCCGGCGAAAACCAACAAGACGCTGACGCCGGCGCAGAAGGACCTGCTCAAGCGCTGGATCGCGAGTGGGGCGGAATATCAGGTGTATTGGTCGTACGTCGCGCCGATTCGGGCGCCACTGCCCACCCCCCCAAGTCCCCCCCTTCAAAAGGGGGGGATACAGGGGGGGTGGGTGCGCAATCCCATCGATGCGTTCGTCCTTGCGAAACTCGATGCGATCGGACTGACCCCCGCGCCGGAAGCGGATGCACGCGCTCTGGCGCGAAGATTGAGCTTGGATATTACCGGGCTGCCGCCGACGCCGGCGGAAGTGGCCGACTTCATTCGAGAGTGCGAAGCGAGCGCGAACCGGCAAGCGACCAGCGCCGGCTTCCGCGTTCCCGATGCCGCATTGGAAAAGTACATCGACCGCCTCATGCAATCGCCGCACTGGGGCGAACATCGTGGCCGCTACTGGCTCGACGCCGCCCGCTACGCCGACACGCACGGGCTGCACTTCGACAACTTCCGCGAGATGCATTCGTACCGCGACTGGGTCATCGACGCCTTCAACCGCAACCTGCCGTTCGACCGGTTCACGATCGAGCAGCTCGCCGGCGATCTGTTGCCGAACCGGACGCTCGATCAGCAGGTCGCGTCTGGATTCAATCGCTGCAACCTATCAACGAATGAAGGCGGCACGATTCCCGAAGAGAATCTGGTCCACTACACGCGCGACCGCACCGAGACCGTCGCCTGGGTCTGGCTCGGCCTGACGATGAATTGCTGCACTTGCCACGACCACAAGTTCGACCCGATCACGTCGCGCGATTTCTATGCAATGTCGGCGTTCTTCAACAATTCGACGATCGGCGCCATGGACCTCAACATCCGCGACACGCCGCCGATCATCTTCGTGCCCCGCCGCGAAGATCGGCCGCGCTGGCAGGCGCTTGCCAAGGACATCGACAAGCAGCGTGGCCAAATTGACGAACGCAAGAAGGCCGCGCGCGCCTCTTTCGATGAATGGCTGGCGACCGCGAAGGCAGACACCGTCGGCGCTCAGGCCCCGACGCAGGACCTGCGGCTCCACGCGCGCCTCAGCGAAGGCAAAGGCAACTCACTGCAACTCACCGTCGATGGCAAGCCGCACACGGTCAAGCTCGATTCGGGTTTCGATTGGGTCGCCGGTCAGGTCGAACCCAAGGCGTTTGCCATCAAGCCTGGGCCGGCCGTTGAAGTCGCCGACGTCGGCGACTTCGACAAGGACCAAAGCTTCACCGCCAGCGCCTGGGTCAAGCTCACCAAGCGCAATCAGGTCGGCGCCCTCGTCGCGCGCATGGACAACGCCAACGCCTACCGTGGCTGGGACCTGTGGACCGAGAACGACAAAATCGGCATGCACATCGCGAGCCAATGGGCCGACGACGCCCTCAAGGTCACCACGAAAATGCAGCTCCAGCCCAACCAGTGGTATCACGTCTGCGCCACCTACGACGGCACCGGCAAGGCGGCGGGTGTCAAGGTTTACATCAATGGCGCCATCCAGCCGCTCGATGTCTTCACCGACAAACTGCAATCGACGATTCGCACCAAGGTGCCGCTCAAGATCGGCCAACGCAACACCAGCGAACGGTTGACCGCGGCCGTGCTGCAAGATGTGCGCGTCTATGGCCGGGCATTGACCGGGCCGGACGTGCAACAACTGGCGAAATCGACGCGCGTCGCCGCCCTGCTCGCCAAAGATGCGGACCAACGTAGCGACACCGAGAAGACCGAACTGTTCGACTGGTGGCTGGTCGCCATGGATGGCCCTTTCCGCGAGCTGAATCAGCAGCTGAGCCAGTTGCAGCAAGAAGAGGTTGCGTTGAAATCAAAGGGCACGATCGCTCACGTCATGCAAGAGCGGACGACCGAACCGACGGCGTACATCCTCTTCCGCGGCGAGTACGACAAGCGCCGCGACCAGGTGAAAGCCGCCACGCCCAAGGTGATGCCGGCGATGCCCGCGGACTTGCCCAAGAACCGGCTCGGCTTCGCGCAGTGGCTCGTCCGGCCCGAACACCCGCTGACGGCCCGCGTCACCGTCAATCGCTTCTGGCAGGAGATTTTCGGCGCCGGTATGGTCCGCACGACCAACGACCTTGGCGCCAGCGGCGAGTTGCCGTCGCACCCTGAGCTGCTCGATTGGCTGGCGGTCGAGTTCCGCGAATCGGGCTGGGACGTCAAGAAGTTCTTCAAACTCATCTTCATGTCCAGCACGTATCGCCAGGCGGCGCTCGTCACCAAGGACAAGCTGGAAAAGGACCCGGACAACCGCCTCTTGTCGCGCGGCCCGCGTTACCGCCTCGACGCCGAATTGATCCGCGATTACGCCCTGGCTTCAAGCGGCCTCTTGGTTCGCAAGATCGGCGGTCCGAGCGTCAAGCCGTACCAACCGCCGGGGGTGTGGGAAGCGGTGGCGATGGATGTGAGCAACACGCGCCAGTACAAGCAAGACCAGGGCGAGAATCTGTATCGCCGCAGCATGTATTGGTTCTGGAAGCGCGCCGCCCCGCCGGCCTCGATGGATATTCTGAACGCCCCGAGCCGCGAGTTCTGCACCGTCCGCCGCGAACGCACCAACACGCCGCTGCAAGCCCTGGTGACGCTCAATGACCCGCAGTTCATCGAAGCGGCCCGGCACCTGGCGCAGCGCACGCTCCAAGACGGCGGCGCCAAGAATGACGATCGCTTCGATTACATGGCGTCACGCTTGTTGGCCCGTCCGTTCCGCGCCAACGAAAAGAGCGTCGTGCAATCATCGCTGGACGGTTTGTTGACGTACTACCAAGCGAACCCGAAAGACGCCATCAAGCTGATCAACGTCGGCGAATCTCGCCCAGAGCCGACGATGGATGTGCCGACGCTGGCGGCGTGGACGATGCTGGCGAATCAGTTGATGAATTTGGATGAAGTGTTGAATAAGTAAATCCAACTTGAAGTCACAAATTGTGACTTCAAGTTACAACTGTCGGCAGCGATTGGATTTGCATCTTGAAGTCGCAGATTGCGACTTCAAGCTAAACGAGCTATCTTGAGGTCGCAATATGCGACCTCAAAGATGTAACTCTTTATCCTAAAACGAGTTATTTGATGTCACAATTTGTGACATCAAACACGTCAAAAGTGCCGTTGCCATGCGCGATGCAAACCCACTTGTGCGAATCTCGCCAGAAGTTATTGAGCGGAAAATCTGTGTGGGCCGCGGCCAGCGCGTCTTGCTCGATTTTGATTTGGCCGAGTTGTACGGAATATCCACTAAGACACTGAATCAAGCTCTCAAGCGAAACAGGGATCGATTTCCAGAGGATTTCGCCTATCAGCTTACGAAGCAAGAGTTTGCAGACTTGATATCGCAAATTGCGATATCAAAAATTGGGCGCGGCGGCAGGCGAAAACGCCCTTGGGTCTTCACCGAACAAGGGGTCGCGATGCTCTCCAGCGTGCTCCGTTCGCCGATGGCCGTGCGCGTCAACATCGAGATCATGCGCGCGTTCGTGCGGTTGCGCCGACTTTTGGCGACGCCCGGCGAACTCGTCGCCCAGTTGACCAAACTCAAGGAGACGGTCGAGCTGCACGACGACCAGATCAAGGTGATCAATGATGTCTTGCGTAAGATGATGGAGCCGCCGCCGGAGCCGGAAAAACCCAAGGGGCGTTTCGGTTTTCACATGCCCGACGGCCAAACGACATGAATTAACCTCGCTTGCGGTTTAGCGCAACCGTCGTCGAACGGATACATGTCGCGCTAAACGGCAAGCGAATAACGAGGAGTCTCACCATGAACCCATTCCAAGAATACTCACGCGCCATCACGCGCCGTTACTTCTTCCAGCAGGGCTCGCACGCCCTCGGCTGGGCGGCGCTCAGTTCGATGCTCGGCGACCGTGCCGGCGCCCAGGAAGCGCCGCCAACCGCCACCGGCTTCGGCGCCGCCTTGCCGCGCACACACTTCGCGCCCAAGGCGCGTAACATCATCTACCTGCACATGGTCGGCGGGCCGCCGCAAATGGACCTCTTCGACTACAAGCCGCAGATGCGCCCGTGGTTCGACCGCGATCTGCCCGATTCGGTCCGCATGGGCCAGCGCCTGACGACCATGACCTCCGGCCAGGCGCGCTTCCCGATCGCGCCGTCGAAGTTCAAGTTCGCCCGCCACGGCCAATGCGGCATGTGGGTGACCGAGCTGCTGCCCAACACGGCGCGTATGGTCGATGACATGTGCTTCATCCGCTCCATGCACACCGAGGCGATCAACCACGAACCCGCCATCTGCCACATGCAGACCGGCAACCAGAACACCGGCCGGCCGTGCATCGGCGCGTGGGCGTCGTACGGCCTCGGCTCGCTCAATCAGAACTTGCCAACCTTCGTCGTCCTCACCGCCCGCTCCACCAACACCGAGCAGGTGCAGGCGATCTCCGCCCGGCTCTGGTCGTCGGGCTATCTCTCCGGTGAGCATGCCGGCGTCGCCTTTCGCACGGCCGGCGATCCGATCCTGTACATCAACAACCCGCCCGGCGTGCCCGAACAGGTTCGCCGCCAAACGCTTGACGGCCTGCGCCAACTCAACGAGATCAACCAGCGGCAGACCGGCGATCCGGAAACGTTGACGCGCATCCAGCAGTATGAATTGGCGTTCCGCATGCAAGCCAGCACGCCGGAGCTGACCGAATTGAACCGCGAGCCGGCCTCGACCTTCCAGCTCTACGGCGACGACGCCCGCAACCCCGGCACCTTCGCCAACACCGCCCTCCTGGCCCGCCGCCTCGTTGAACGCGGCGTCCGCTTTGTGCAGATCTACCACAACAACTGGGACACGCACCTCAACGTCGCCGGCCGCCTCCCCGACCAGTGCCGCGACGTCGATCGCGCCTGCTCGGGCCTGATCCAGGATTTGAAACGCAAGGGCATGTTCGATTCGACGCTGGTGATCTGGGGCGGCGAGTTCGGCCGCACGATCTATTCGCAAGGCGGCCTCACCGCGCAAAACTACGGCCGCGACCACCACCCGCGCTGCTTCACCATGTGGCTGGCCGGCGGCGGCACCAAGGGCGGCACGATCTACGGCGCCACCGACGACTTCTCCTACAACATCGTCGAAAACCCCGTCCATGTCCGCGACTTCCATGCCACGATCCTGCACCTGCTCGGCATCAATCATCAGCGCTTCACGTATCGCCACCAGGGGCTGGATCAGCGGCTAACGGGTGTGGAACCGGCGCGGGTGATTGAGGAGATCGTGGCGTAAGGACCTGTCCAAACCATGAAACCGCTTCTCTCTGCCATCCTCGCTCTGCAGTCGTTCGCTGCCTCCTTGCCGGCGGCTGAGCTGCCCGTTTCGATGCGCACCGTCGATCTGGATGTCGGCGAAACGCAGGAGGTCGTGCTGCCGGCCGGCACGAAGGTGACGGTGAAGCTGCTCGATCTCAAGGAGACGCGCGACGATTTGCGCGGGGCCGTGCGGATTGCGGAGGCGACCGTCGCGATCAACGGGCAGAAGGTTACGCTGGTGTCGGCGAATTATCGCTTGCCGATCGTCGTCGCCGGCGTGCAGGTCGATTGCCCGGTGACCAAGGGTTATCCCAAAAACGCTTCCAGCGGCGTCGCCGGCGACAATCCGTGGGGACTCGACAAGGATGCGCGCATCCGCGTTTGGCCCGCCGGACAGCCGCTGCTCGCGCCTCGCACGTTCATGTATCCCGCCAAGCAGCGCTGGTTTGCGAGCGGCACGCAGATGGCGAACGAGCCGGTCCACGTCGACGGCGGCGAGAACCCGCTCGTCAAGAAAATTTACTACCACTACGGCCTCGACATCGGCGGCGTCGAAGAACGCGTGGATGTGACCGCCGCGACCGACGGCATCGTCATCTCGTCCGGCAAGGCGATCCTGCCCGGTTACGAGAAATCGCCGGCCAAACCGCGCTACGACGTGATCTATCTGCTCGACGAACGCGGCTGGTACTATCGCTACAGCCATCTGCACACGATCTACGCCGCGATCAAACCGGGCGCCAAGGTGAAGATCGGCCAGCCGCTCGGCATCCTCGGCAAGGAGGGCGGCAGCGGCGGCTGGTCGCACCTCCACTTCGACATCACCGGCAAGCAGCCCTCCGGCAAATGGGGCATCATCGAAGGCTACGCATTTCTCTGGGAGGCGTACCAGCACCAGTACAAGCCGAAGCTCCAGGCCATCGCGCGGCCACACCATCTGGCCAGCGTCGGCGACAAGGTCACGCTCGACGCCAGCCGGTCATGGTCAGCGGACGGCGCCATCGCCGGCTACGACTGGACGTTCACCGACGGCGGCCACGCGACCGGCGCGAAAGTCGAGCGCACGTATAAGAAGCCCGGCGTTTACAGCGAAGTGCTGAAGATTCGCGACGGTTCGAGCCACATCGATTACGATTTCGCGGTCGTCAACGTGCTGGACAAGAACCAACCCGACAAACTGCCGCCGTCAATCCATGCCGCGTACGCCCCGACGTTCGGCATCCAGCCGGGCGATCCGGTGCTATTCGTGGTGCGCAGCTTCCGCACGACGGACGGCAAGGAAACCTGGGACTTCGGCGACGGCAGCCCCAAGGTCGTCGTGCAAAGCGACGGCAACGTCGTCCCCCTGGCGAAGGACGGTTACGCGCGCACGACTCATCGCTTCGAGCGCGCGGGCCATTATCTGGTGCGCGTCGAGCGCACCAACAACCGCAGCGAGCCGGCCATCGCCCACGTCCATGTGCGCGTGGGCGAGGAATGATCGATCCGCAGATTTCGCCGATTTCGCAGATTGAAAATCGGAAAACCCGTTCGCGCCCGGTCAGCACCTTCGACTCTTGTCTCCCATCTGCGAAATCTGCGAAATCTGCGGATCGATTCTCTAAAGGCGGCGCAGCTCGTCATTGGTTTCCGCCAGGCCGGGGTGTTCGAGCGGCTTGCGTTTTTCAAGGGCGCGCTGGAGATAGTCGCGCGCCTTCGCCTGGTCGCCGAGCCGGGCGTGGGCGACGCCGAGCAGGTGCAGACTGTCGGCAATGCCCCAGGCGTACTGGCAATCCTCGAGTTGCGACCGCTTGAGCACCCATTGCGGATAACTGCTTCTTCCTTGAACTTCTCGTCTCAACCGGTAACACTAGAGCCATCACGCAGGAAGCCGGACCATGGCCAAGGCGCAATCGCTCGACGAGTTGATCGGCAAGGATGCCGCCGAATTCGCGGAGCAGGTGCGCCATGCCGCAGCTGTCGCCGACAAGGAAGAAGAAATCCGCACCGCGGTCGAGCGGCAGTTGGCGTTCCTCGAACTGGAGACCGGCGTTCGGCTCGAAGGCAAGCACGAGTTCACCGTCGCCAAGGGCCGGATCGATTCGTTCTACACGCGCGTGCTGATCGAATACAAGAACCCCTCGAGCCCCGGCGACCGCCTAGGCCCACGTCTCGATTCGCCAGGGAGCAAGAAGGTTGTCGAGCAAATCAAGATCCGCTTCCGCGCCCTGAAGGACGATTTGGGCCAACCGCCTAATGCCCTGTTCGGCGTCGGCTGCGATGGCAAGCAGGCCAAAATCCACCGATTGGACCGCGGGTCGCGCTTTGGCGAGGAGTGGTAATTGCCATGGTCGGCGAACTGACACTTTTTCCCGAGTTCCATCCCGCACGTTACGGCGACGGGCGTAGCTTTCAACGGCTATTCCTTAGCAAACTTCTCGACGGCAAGGCGCATGACCTTCGCCTCAACGGGCCGCGCCAGGACGCAGCCTACCAAATCTTCCTCAAATGGGCTGACCTCGAGAGCAGCGGCAAACTCGTCAAGATGAAAGAGACGACTCTCCAGGGCGAATTCCTCACGGACGTATTCGGAACGGCGCTTGGTTATACGCTGTTCTCCGAGAATCTGCCGATTTGGCATCTGCAAGCGCAATACGCTGTTCCCGATGGAACGGCGGATGCCGCGATTGGCATTTTCACCGCGGACAACGGCCATTCGCCGAGCGTTCTCATCGAGCTCAAAGGGCCACGCGTCAACGTTGATCGTGACCGAGTCAAAGGTCGCACTCCCGTGCAGCAATGCTGGGATTACCTGAACGTCGTGCCTGCGTGTCCATGGGGTTTAGTGTGCAACTACGTCAGCTTTCGCCTTTACCATCGCCTGAAGACGCCACGCGCCTTTGAGCATTTTGCGCTTCAAGAATTGCGCGACAATGATCGCTTTCTGCAATTCTATTATCTATTCGAACGGGGCGGTCTGCTGCCCCAATTCGCCGGCACGCTCGCTCGCGCCGATCAGCTTCTTGAGGAATCCGACAATCGCCAACGCACCGTCGGCGCCGACCTTTACCGGGACTATCACAAGCAGCGCCGAGCACTGATCGATCACCTTCGGCAGAAGCACGGCAAGAGCCTCGACGGGGCGATCCATATCGCTCAACGCCTGTTGGATCGCATCATCTTCATTCGTTTCTGTGAATGCCGCGATCTTTTGCCAGCCAAATCCATCGATAAGGCCTGGCGCGAACTGCCGCCCTTTACCAAGGCCATCAATCCCCGCTGGGCCAATTTCCGCCAGTTGTTCCAAAGCATCAACGAGGGCAACCTGGCCTCGAACATCACGGCATACAACGGCGGGCTGTTCAAAAGAGACACAGAGGTTGATGACCTGGACCTTGCCGACGAATGGACGGATTTCTTTCGTGAGTTGAGCACCTACGACTTCCGCGACGAAGTCAATGTGGACGTCTTGGGCCACATCTTCGAACAGTCCGTCACTGACCTCGAAGCGTTGCGGACCGAGCCCGGCGACGACAAGAAAAAAAACGCGGGCAAAAAGAACGGTAAGCGCAAGCGGGAAGGGATTTACTATACACCGACCGCGATCACGAACTACATCGTGGAACAAACCATCGGCGCATGCCTGCGCGACCGCTTTGCTGCACTGGCAAAAGAGCACGCTGTGAATCCAGACGCGGATCCGGCCACACAACCCGCCGACGCCTGGCGGGCTTTTCAGCTGGCGCGCTGGGACGCCTTGCGCGGTTTGCGTGTCTGCGACCCCGCTTGCGGCAGCGGCGCCTTCCTGATCCAAGCGTACGGTTACCTTGAGAATCTGTATCTCGATGTGCTGGCGGCGATGCCGACGTCCGTCGCCGAAGAACACCGTGCCGAAGTTGCATCGACCATACTGCGCGAGAATCTGTTCGGCGTCGATCTTTCCGAGGAAGCCGTCGAGATCACGCGGCTGGCCCTGTGGATCCGCACGGCCGAGCGCGGCAAGACGCTGAACGACTTGTCACGGAACATACGACGCGGCAACAGCCTCGTGGACGATCCAACGGTCACGCCCGACGCATTCGATTGGGCCAAAGAGTTCCCGCAGGTCTTTGAACATGGACGATTCGATTGCATCATCAGCAACCCGCCGTACGTCAAATTACAGAACTTCCGTAAGCGCCAGCCCGAAATTGCCGGGTACTTGGTCGGGAAATACCGCGCCGCCCGGACGGGCAATTTCGACCTCTATCTTCCCTTTATCGAACGCGGTCTGGATTTGCTGAAGCCGGACGGGCGCATGGGCTACATCGCGCCCAGTGTCTGGCTCTTCAACGAATATGGCAAAGGCCTGCGCGCGTTGGTGAAAGAACGTCACGCCCTTGCGCGGTTTGTCGATTTCAAGAGCCACCAGGTCTTCGCGGATGCCACAACCTATTCTGCCCTGCAGTTCTTTGCCGCCCAGCCACAGCCTGACATCGCCATGGCCGACGCTCGTGATGGCGATTTGAATCGGCTGCAATTCTATCCGGTGGAATACGCTAGCCTCGGCGTCGGTGCCTGGGCTTTCCTCACGGGGAGCGAACAACGCGTCATCGACAAGATGAACGAAAACAGCGTGGCTCTGAAAGAAGCCACGGAGCAGATTTTCCAAGGTCTCATCACAAGTGCCGACCATATCTACCACGTGATAAAAATCAAACCCGGCCGATACTGGTCCTTCGCCGCCAATGGCCCCGTGGACTTGGAAGACGAGATGCTCAAGCCGTTGGTGTCGGGCGAAGACGTCGTCCCTTTCGCGATGCCGCCGACCGACAAATACTTAATCTTTCCTTATCATGTAACCGCGAACGAGTGCCGGCTTCTCACCAAAAAGGAGCTGACGAGTCACAAGAAATGCTGGGAATATCTGAGGGAAAATGAGCGCAAGCTACGCCAGCGCGAAAACGGCAAGTTTGACGACGATGACTGGTGGCGCTTCGGCCGTCATCAGGCCATCGACAAACAGCATCTCCCAAAATTGCTGGTGCCTCGGTTACTTCTCAGTCTGTTCGCCGGGCTGGACCTCAGGGGCAATATTTGCATCGACAACGTCGATGTGGGCGGAGTCTTGTTCCGCAAGGGTTGGGATGCACATTACCTACTTGGTGTGCTGAATGCACAAGCGTGCAATTTTGCCTGGCGGCGGCAATCAAAGCCGTTTCGCGGCGAATACCGCTCCGCCAACAAGCAGTTCATCGCCCCTCTACCGATTCCCAAAACCAAAGATCAAAAGTCCGTCGCCAAAATTGCACGAGAACTGGCAAGATTGCACGGCCAAAGGCTGTTGATGTATCGCAAAGTGCATCGCCGATTCGCCGTCGATTTGCCGGCCAACCCGCCCCTGTTGATCGATGTCTTACCGCCGACATTGCCTGGCAAGCTGCAAGATTTCGACAGCGCCCCTTTGGCCCAACTCTTGCGCGACATGGAGAAGTTTGCCAAGCGACGATTCGCCCCGAAGGAGCGAGCACAGTGGGATGAATATCTGACTGGAGCGACGAATAATTTGGCGACGGTCAAACTCGCCATAGCCGATCGCATTGCCGAGCTCAACGAACGCGTCAACGCACTATACGGATTATCCGCCGATGACGTAAAGCTCATTCATGCTTCAAGATAGCCAATTCAAGTTCAGTCTGCCGGTCTTCATGACGCCGCCGTACCGGTTCGCGGGATGGCCGGCCATTTGCTACAATGAGGCAAAATGCATTACCACGGAGAGAAAACCATGCAAATCCCAGTTCTTGTCGAACGTGTGAAAGGCAACGGCTACCGGGCGCGGGGCAAGGAACCCTTCGCCGTCAGCGCCAAGGGCGCCACGCGCAAAGAAGCTCTCGCCAAGCTGCGTGCGAAAATCGAAGCACGGCTCAAAAACGGCGCCGAATTGGTCGGCCTGGAGGTCGGTTCCCATCCGCATCCGTTGGCGGAGTTCGCCGGCATGTTCAAGGACGATCCGATGTTTGACGATTGGCAGAAAGCAATCGCGGACTATCGTCGCAAGGTGGACAATGACCCGGATTATCTATGAGCCTTTACGTCTTGGACACCGAAAGGAGTACGGCGTCGGGCGGGTGCAGCTGGTGCGCCGTGAGTATGTGAAGGTCGAGTTCAATCCGTCGGTGTTCATGACGCCGCCGTACCGCTCGGAGAACAAGGTTCTGCCGCTGTCCGAAGTGGAGCGCGTCGATACGCCGCTGGAGCGGGCGGCGCGTGGCGAGTGGGAGCCGGCCTGGCGCTTCGAACTCAAGATGCTGGCCGCCCGGTTGCTCACCGGCAACAAGGGCGGGCAGCTTTCCAACGCGCGGACCGAGATTCTGCCGCTCGATCGCGTCGCTGGATCGGCTCAAGCGAAAGGAGAACAAGCGGCTGCTCCTGGAGAATCGCAAGTGGGACCTGATCATCTTCGACGAGGCCCATCGCCTGAGCGCGGTCAACTACGGCCGCGACAAGACGCACAAGACCGACAACTACAAGCTGGCCGAGGCGATTCGGCTGCAGGAGTACAGCGAGGCATTTCTCTTCAGGTCGTAGAGTAACCACGAACGAAAGGCGGTAAGGATCGGCTTGGAAGAAGCGCCTCGGAGCGAAGTTAGCGCTTCGCTCCGAGACTTGAACGGGTGTGGTCGCTGTGGCATCAAGGAATGAGCCTCACGAAACCGTCGCTTTCCCTGGATTTTTCACACGAGTCGCAGTTCGGGGACCGATTTTTGGGCGTAGCTCAGGGGAGTCATGCCATTTTCTTTTGAAAAATGAGCGAATTCCCAATGTTTTCTTGATGCTGGGCCGACCGCACCCGTTTATTGAGCAGTGATTGGATCGCGTCGTGGACGGCGCCACCATCGTGAAGTTGAAAGGCAAATCCTATCGAGTCCATCGCGGACCCGACAAGCCATCTGCCAAGTAAGCGCACGGTTGCTCGAACCCCTCGCCCGGCAACTCTCCCTGGCCTTGCCTAACTCCGCGACAATGGCCTCATTTCAAACCGCGATCAACAGGGATATCTTGAATGTCGCCGTTTCGGACGTTCGCGGCCTGGATGACGAACTGCCGGCACACGCTCAGCGCACCGGCCGCCAGCGATGTGGCCAGGATCGGATCGTCCTCGCGCATTTCCACCGCGTCGTTCACCCAGGATCCTTCTAGCTGTTGGCGGCGCACCAATTCCTCAGCAAGCGCCTCCGCCCACGACAGCGGTCCTACTGCCTTCGCGAGCTTTTGCACGCCGGCGGCCGCCATGGTCCGGGCCAGAGACCAGCAATAGTAGTAATACGCTGAGGCGCGCACTGCCTCCCGGCCGGCGGCGAAATTCCCGGGGTGAGTCGCGACTGCGAAGTTCTTCTCCAGCCAGCACCGCGCCGCCGTTACGCGCGGGGCATCGAGCGGCAGTCCACAGCTCAGCAAGCCGCGCAGTCCGTCCGCCGTCATGCTGCCGTAGGAAGAGTACCGCTGCCGTCCCGTGCGGTCGCGCCCCGCCAGCCCAGCCTTGTTGCGCACGGGATCATCGTAAATGAAAAAGAAGCCGCCGTCGTCGAACTCCGGTTCCCGACGCGCAACCTCGTCAGCGTAGTTCTGGCAACGACATACGAACTTGCGCGCGTGTCGCAATGCTGGCTGATCGCTGGCCGTCCCGGCCGAGCGCAATGACTCGACTGCGAGCACCGTGGCGGACAGGTTGGATTCAGTGAAGGGCGGGACCGCTCGATCCGCCTGCGGTTTCCGGGGCGGTCCTTGTGAATAGCCCCAACCGCCGTATTCCCGGTCTCCGGGATGCCAACCCAGTTCCTCCGTCAATTGCCGCTCTGCCAGGTAGTTCAGCCACGCTGCACGCTCTCTTGCAAAGCCTGGAAGTGTACTGAAGACGTGCACGGTCAACGCGGCGGTGTAAACAGGATAGCTCAGACCGATAGCACCAGTATCGATAGAACCATCGGGCCCTACTGCAGAACTCAGAAATGCCGTCCCCTTCTCGACGGCAGACGCGGCCTCGCGCTCGCCGCTGGCGAGCAGGGTGTGCAGTGCGAGTGGCGTCAAGGAGTAAGCATCTTTGAACGCGCCGTAAGTGTCCGATCGCCATGCCCCGTCAGCCGACTGCTGCCGCAGAAGAAAGCGGACGGCCAGGGCCAAGACGTTATCAATTCGACCGAGGTGCAAAGGCATTTGCAAGAGCACTGGAACCTCCGGGGACTTGGAAAGAACCGTTCCTATGCCTTTGCGGGTTCCGGACAGGGCGAGCTTTTGGGTTGCGCACGGGCCGAGCGATCGGCCAGAAGCACGAGTAAGGCCGCGGCCGTGCAGAAAGTCCGGCCCGTGATGCAGTGATGCCCCGTCCAGCTCCCATCCTTGTTCTGAATGCGCTCGAGGTTTTCGGTCACTGACCGATCCCAGTCCTCCCACTCCTTACCGCGCGTCCTCCCTGCGCGTCCGCGCGCCAACCCCCTCCCTGGCTCCAGCCGCCGCTTTGGTGCTGTTGACCGATCAGGTAGGCGAAGCCTTTCATGACAGCGTCGCTGAGTGGTTTCGGAGTCATGTGTTGGGATCTCCTCGGTTGGGTTAGGAGCTTGTGGCCAGTTGTTTGGCGAAAGGGATCGCCGCGCCGGCTCTGCCCCGCTTGGAAACCGGCAAGATGCTGAACCCCATGCTCGCGCCGTTGCGCAAATGGGCGGAAGCACTCGGGCAGAAACTGGATGTTGGAATGATACAATGTCCATCGTGGTCGATAAAGACGGCAGAACCAACTCCTGGCAAATTCGAGCATAGTTGGTGCACATCCATGCCACGAACTCGCAAGTCAACCGAGCTGGCGCCAGTGATCGGCAAGATGGCGCAGCGGATCGCCAATCGGTTTCGACCGGAACAAATCATTCTCTTCGGCGCGCATGCACGGGGCGACGCCGGCCCGGACAGCGACATCGACCTGCTCGTCGTGATGGCGGTGCAAGGTTCGATCCGCGACAAGCGGCGTGACCGGCGGGGCGGCTTGGCGCGTCGGGCCGGCTACTTTTCAGCCGGAAAACGTGATAGAATTGCCAATCGATGGACTACCTGTGGTCCTATGGGAGAAACCGCTCATGTCTCAATCGCAGCAAACGCCGACATCGCCGGACCTGGGCGCCGCGGGCGATTTCCCCTTGGAAGAACTGAGCAAGCATCACGGCCGCTGGGTTGCTTTTAGTCCCGACGGCCGACGCCTGATCGCCAGCAGCACGACGCTATCGGCTTTGGACGCCGAACTACGCGCGACCGGCGAAGATCCGGAAGAGGTTCTCCTCGAGCGGGTTCCCGAAGACGATTTCGTTGCTTCCGGTTTGGAATTGTTCTGATGCTGCGTTTCCCTACCGACGCGTGTGGGCTGAACCTGGTCCCGCCCCTTTCTCCCTGAGCCCGCGAAGCAACAGTCAAAGGGAATCGCCGCCTAACGCGCTTGCAGTCTTCGTTTCCCCGCGATAGCCTAGCGGAAGAAATGCGTGAACACGACGAGCCCAAGCCGATTTCGGCAACCGAACACCGGGCACGCATTGGGCAAATCGACCGAATTGCCCGGCGTCTTGGTTTCGTCGGCACGTTGGAGTACCGCCACGTCAGCAGCCACAGCGGCGGGGCGCAGTACCATATCGGCTCGTCGGCAGAGCACGATTTGTTGGTCCTGTACGCGGAGGGTTTTGAGCGTGATGCTGACCCGGCCGATTTCAGCTTGGAGGCCCTGATCGCCCATGAATGTGGGCACCAGAGGTTGATAAGAAACCGAAACTTGCGGACGATCCTGGCGAAGTTCCCCGGCGCGCAGTTCGAGGAGATTCTGGCCTCGCTGGTTGGTTCGATTCTGCTTGCCGAACCGGAATCAGCGCAAACGCTCGTGTGGAAGGCTACTGCGGAACTGGCCGAATTGGGAATGAGTGCCGCAAACACCGTCCACTTTATTGAACGGCTACGACGACTCTTGAGGCATTTTTTATGATGGGCAAGAAGAAACTCGGCGCGATCAAGGCGGAGGTGGCAGCGCTCTTGGGCCGTCTCCCTGGCCCCACGCCGCGTGCGTGGCTGGGCAAGGAAATCGACTCGGCCCACAAGGACCGCAGCCGCGACGTGGAAACCCTGGAGATGCTCTGCGCCGCCCTGGAGCGCGCCGCAAGTAACGGCCGAAATCCCAAGCCGCGGCGCCGGCCCGCAAAACGCTGAACTTGCATGATGTCGCGCGTTCGCGCCCTTCTCGGACTCGCTCATTTCCGGCTCAAAATCCGTGCGCGAAAGCCAGGGGCTGACGCTGGCCCAGGTCGCCGAGCGGATGGGGATCGACGCGCCGGCTTGGTCCCGCTTGGAAACCGGCAAGATGCTGAATCCCACGCTCGCGACGCTGCACAAATGGGCGGAAGCGTTGAGGCGGAAACTGGATGTTGGTTTATCGTCCGCATGACCGGCGCCGCCGCGAGATGAGTCAAGCCACTGAAAACACATGATTCGCTTGCGCGTGCCAAGCTTCCATTGACGCCTTACAAGCACCTTGTGAAAATGTACTTATGAAGACTATCGAGAATATCATGATTCCCGCGGACGCCTTGGCCGACCTGGAGCACGCGCTGGAACTACAGTCCACGGGCCAGCGCGACCCCGCGTTCGAGAAGCGCCTCGGCGAGCAGACCGAGAAGATTCGCCAGGAAATCCTCGCCGAACACGGCGTTCTCAACGTCGCCGTGGACCTGATCCGTGAAGGCCGCGCCGAAGAATGAAGTACGTCCTCGACGCATCCGTGGCCTTGAAGTGGGTTCTCACCGAGCCCGATTCGCCCCAAGCCCTTTCCGTCCGCGACGACTTTCGCCAGCAATTGCTCGAACTGCTTGCTCCGGACATCTTCCCGGTCGAAGTCGCGCACGCCCTTACCCGTGCCGAGCGGAAGGGCCTCATCAAGCCGCCCCAAGCAACGCGTCTCCTCGCCGACGTCCTCAGCACCCCGATGCCCCTGCATCCCTATCGACCCCTTTTGCCCAGAGCGGTAGCTATCTCGTCTGCTATGCACTGCGGAGTCTACGACTGCCTCTACATCGCCCTGGCCGAGCGCGAGGGTTGCGAGTTCATCACGGCCGACGACCAACTGATCAAGAATCTTGCGGCACAGTTCCCTTTTATCATTTCCCTGGCAACGATGCCCTGAGCCACGGATTGACGCTGGCCGAGGTCGCCGAGCGGATGGGGATCGACCCGCCGGCTTTGTCCCGCTTGGAAACCGGCAAGATGCTGAATCCCACGATTGCGACGCTGCACAAATGGGCGGAAGCAGTCGGGCGGAAACTGGATGTTGATTTGTCGTCGGCGTGACCGGCGTTGCGGCTCGACGAAACGGTCCGCGTCCCCGTTCTTTTTCCCAGGTTGCGAACCTTCTCTTCCAAAACCCCAGGACTACGCATGCCGCAATCGCCGTGCGCCACAACTAGATGCATCGACAAAACCCCTATTTACCGATTATTTACGTGGTGAAGACCTTGCCGCCGGCGCCGAAAAACGGATCGAGCCCACCCGCGGCCGTGGCCATGCGATCCTCCAACCGTTCCAGCGACAGGCGGGCACGCGGCAAGAAATCAAAAGGGGCAACTCAGGAAACGTGGACTTACGTCTACGATGAAAAGAACGAGCTTGTGACGGTCAAACGCAGCCAGACGGATGGAGGCGCGATTGACAGGGCAGGAGGATTTCAAGTATGATCTGTACGGAAACCGCATCGAGAAATCGTACGATGCGGACGGAACCGGTGCGGGAAATGCAACGGTCACCCGCTTCGCATACGATGCGTGGAAAAACACGAATCAGCATTTGGTCGGCAACGAAAACTGGGACGTGTGGGCCGACTTGAACGGCTCCAGCTCTTTGACAACTCGGTATCTGCGCGGGGACATAATCGACCAGGTGTTTTCCCGCACCGATTCGGGCACGGCGTACTGGTACTTGAACGACCGCCTGGGTTCCGTGCGGGACATCGTCAACAGCGGCGGGACAGTCAAAGATTCAATCGCGTACAACGGCTTTGGAGGGATTTCATCGGAAACCGACTCCAGTTTCCGAGGGCGCTACGCGTGGACGGGCCGTGAACTCGACGTTGAAAGCGACCTGCAATACAACCGGGCCCGCTACTACGACGCCGTCACCGGCCGCTGGATCAGCCAGGACCCGCTGGGGTTCGATGCGGGGGATAGTAATCTGTACAGGTATGTGAATAACCGAACGGTCAATAGTCTCGATCCGAGCGGCCTTTACAACAGAGACATGCACTTTTACCTGACGTTCTATGTGGCGGCGTCGTTGTGTTTGCACACAGTGAGGCCGCCGAATCCAAACGTCGCTTATCTCATTGCCTGGGGCGACGAAAGAACAGATTACGACAAAGACACCGCGCCGATCCAAGGTTTGTCCTCTTATACCGAGAAGGCAATAAAAATACGGCAGAAGTATCATTTTCGAGCACCTGCACACAAGCAAGGCAAGCAGTGGGTATATGACTTTGTAGAACCTGGCTCCAAGTATGCACGGCAACCAGTTCAGAACGCCGCTTTCATCCAGAATGGCGTTGCACTTACCGACATGTTTTACATGGGCATAGGTCTGCATGCCTTTCAGGATTCATATTCTCATCGAACATGGGAAGCCAAATATGGTCATGTTAAATTCAACAACCCATATTGGGCAAAGCGTGACGCGGACGCCAAACATGCCGATGACCAATTCTTTAGCGGCACTTCGCAAGGTCGGGCATTGGCAATGGCCAGAAACACATATGATTATCTCAAGTCGTGGCGAGATTCGAGATATCCGAACTTGGGAACAAAGTTTACGTGGGATCAGATAGCTGCAAAGATGCTAGAACGTATCGCCACGCCAGGGGACCTAGACGAGAGAATGTAACCGTTCACGGGGTCAAACCCTGTGTTTTCCGCGGCGAAATGCAATGAGATCTCTAAAACAGGTCGTTTTGCTGGCATCAGACGTTATGTCTGCCGCAGAAAACTCGGCTCTCTACCCGTGAACGGTTACGAGAGAATCAATCTGTGGAAGCGACAGATTCTGAATGATTTCAACATCAACGACCTGACTTACGACAAAAGCCAATTGTTTACGAATGCTATGACGAATGCTTTTCAAACTGCGGCGGCCGCGATACCGGTACCACAGTAGGGGGCAACGCAATGTTGGCAATCTGTGTGCGCATATGCATAGGGCTGAGCATTAGTTCCGGAGATGACCTGCTCCACTTATCAAAGCGGGCGGTTCTTACGAATTGCGTCGGGCCAGTGGCCTTTTCAGCGGATGGGACGAGAATCGCCTCGCCGGGTTCGCGCGAGGGAATAGTCGTCTGGGACGCGAAAACCGGCAAGAAAATGGCGGTGATCGAGACGAGCGATGATATCCACTCGCTAAAATTCAGTCACGATAATCAGTTGCTTGCGCACGGCAGGTATAACGCTGTTGAAGTCTGGGACGTGAGGTCGGGAAAGTTGATACAATCGTTTGCTGTGCCCACGCCGAGAGACGGCCCCACGCCGGCGAGTGTGACGGATGTGGGCTTCAGCAAGGACAACAAGAAGATTATCTGCACCGCAATTTATCGGGCAGGTCATGCGGGACAAATCGTTGTTGGAGACTTGAGAACCGGTACAATTCTGAAAAAGGTCACCTTCGATGCGGAGTTGTTTGCATTGTTCGTTTTTCATCCGGATGCGAACCATGTGGCTGTGAATCACGACGGCAAGGTCAGCTGGTGGGGCATGAAGGATGCCACGTTTTCAGAAACCGTCCAGTTAAAGGACGAGGGAGGGACAGCAATTGGGTTGGCTGTGCATCCTAATGGAGAATTGTTTGTTCACGGTAACATTATCGGAGCAGATCGGAAGCCGCGTGGTACGAAGATTGGAGGAGCCGTGCAAAGTCTCGTGGGGCTTCAAGAAGGCGGCAAGACCATCGTGACCTATGATCCGAGTTCGCATGAGCTTCACATATGGGACTACAAAAGTCAGAAAAGGCGTCAGACAATAGCATTATCGGAGGACGAGGATGCGGTGACCATGTCGCCCGATGGACGGCAATTGGTCACGGCAAGGCAGCGCAACCTGACCGTTTGGGACATCATCAAGAAAGGCAAGTAAGCGGTTGCTCCCTCGCTCATGGAACCGTGCCGGCAGCGTCCCTTTTTTCATGATCCACTGGCGCCCCGTGGGCAAACGTGCGCACGCCAAAGTGGTGGATGAACACGTCCTTGCAGCAGGCGAGCTGGTAGCCCGCTTGCCGCGCTTTCGAGCTGAGAATGTCGGAATCGAACAAGCTCAAATCGGTCCACGGGTCAAGCGGGCCGATTCGCAATAGCGCTTCGCGCTTGATCAGCATGCAGCTGGACAACGGGTGTCAAGGAACCGTTTACTAACTGGTGAAAACCGTGCCTGACACCCTGGACACTCCTTCATTGCCGAGTTCTGTGCCTTCCGATCAACAATTGTCCCGAAGCCAATCGGAGATAATCGAAGCCGAGTCGTTGAACGTCAGCTCATCGCGTTGCAGTCTAAGTTGTTCGCAGAGCGCCGGCAGGTCTTGCTCGAACAGTTGAAACCGGCGGTAGATTTCCATGCCGCCGGGAAGAACTCGCAAGCTTGAATCGCTGCGCAGCCAGTTGCGCACGACGCTGATGACCTAAGCGCCGCTCTGGAACCTAGCGCTTAGTGGCAGCCATGGTGATGTCTTGAGGCGGACCAAGTGCCGTGGGCAGATCAGGGTCGCCATGGCTGGGCGATGCAACTTGATATTCGCACTCTTCGCGCAACTCCTGGTTGCGGAGTTTCACCTGCGCTAGCTCCGTCCAGGGGCTCGGCGGCGGGTTTGGGTTCTGTTGCCCCATCGGCGGTATCCCGTGGGCACATAGTTCCCGGTCGAAGGCGGTTAAAATCCAATTCAAATCGGAGTAATGGATTCCGCGCCGGTGCAGATCGCTGGTGGCGGGCCCGCCGAACGGCTCATGCGTTGCTTCGTGGACATAAGCGTTCAGAAACTCGCGCTCTGTTTTGGTAAGCGGCATAGCAATCTTACTCCAATTTCGCGGCTACTTTCGAGTCGGCCGCTTGTATCTCCACCTCCGTCCAGGCGTCCCCATAGAGTTCGCCGGGCGGTGTGTGCAGGTATTCTCGTAAGGTCTTGCCGTCGCAGTTCCATGCCCACTCAGCGGCTTTCAAGACATCTCGCTTCGCCAGGGCTCGTCCGGACTCGGCGACCGCCAGCAAGAGGAATTTATCGTACGCGATGTTGCCTTTGCAAAAAGGGCACTCCATCGCTGCTTTCCTGTCGAAAATGTTCTTCTGATCCTCCAGGGAGTGCCATTCACGGTGCCAGTCCGGAACCATTCTTGTACAGGCTGGGCACTTTTGGTTCGGCGGCATTGCTTAAACCCTGGATGATAGCATATCAGCGCCGAGCGGGAAGGTTAACCCGGGACCCACTCTTGAGCATGAGTCGCTGCGCAGCCAGTTGCGCACGACGCTGATGGCTTCTTGGGCGCTGTTGTTGTGGACCTGGATGTCCTGGCCCGCGATGTCGGAAATGAACTGCTGATACCGATACGGCACGCTGTCGAGGATCAGACAGACCTTTTGCTTTTGCCTGCCCACACCGAAACGCTTGGCGGCCAGGAACATGCCGAGTTCCAGGGGCATGTTGAACCGCGGCAGTCCGCTTGCCGAGGTTACTTCGGTCCGCGAGATGTCGTGAACCCCGTACTTGCACTCGGCGATGATCTTGAAAACCTTGTCGATGCGCACCTCGCTGGCGTCGTCGATTTCCAGAGCGCAGCGCGGTCGGATGCCGCAAGCGAGGAACGCGAAGACGATGGCCTCGAAAAGGGGCTTGTACTGCGCGTCAAACGGGCAGTTGACGAACACGCGTGTGTCGTAACTATCTTTTACCATCTGGCACGCACAGTTTGCGCCGCTGAAGCCGATCGGCTTTGACTTTTTTGATAGCCTTCAGCAGTTCGGCGCGGGTGAAAGAATCAGGCGGATACTTCGGCCTTGGTATCTCGGGTCTGGCTTTCGTCTTCCTGGCCATGGTTCCCTCCGAATCTCAGCGTTCTTGATTGAGTTCTTGATCTGCCTCCATTGCCATTTTAGCAAGCCGGTGGGTTTATGGCGTGACCTTGCTCGATTCCCGTTTCAGTTCTTCCCGCGTTTGGGCGATTTCCCTGTCAAGTTGCGCACCCAAGTCCCTCAAGAGATCCCGCCCGTTCGCATGAGCTTCTTCGACCGCTTGTCTCAGCTTGAATAGCTCCCCAAGACGAAGTTGCTCCAGTTCGATAGAGATGGCTTTGAGCCGCTTCTCCACCTGGGCGATTTTGCGGATGACACGGATCAACTCCGCGCCGGGACCATCCCCTTGCACGTTCTCGGGTGAAGCATGCCATTCCCGAAGAATCGCCCGAATCCGTTCCTCGTCGCCGCGCGCGTAAGCATCGTTGAGGTCGGCCATCAGACGATGGCGTTTTTCCTTTTCATCTGCATCCAAGGTCAAGTCGGGATGGAGAAGCTTGGCCGCCTGGCGGTACAGATTTCGCAGGCTCTCCGATCTCTTTGGCTTGGAGGGCGAAGCTGCATCTTCCGGCGAAGGCGAGGCGGCGTCATCGTCACCGACAGCTCGGGCTGACTCCTGTGCCTTGGACCGCGCTTGTCGCGCTCGGCCGCGGGCATCCTGCTGCCGTGGATTTTGCTGAGCATTGGCTTCGGCGATTTTGGCCTTCAACTCGTCGAGCAGCGCATAGCGGCGGCCGACGGTTTGCAGATACCGCTTCTCAAAGTGAATCAGGTCGGCCAAGCATGACGCAAGTTCCAATTCTCGATCCGCAAGCAACGCCTCTAGCTCGGCCAGGGTCGCCTTCTTGCGCTCGAGTTCCTCGTCTTCAGGAGTAAGCAGCTTTTCGGGGGAGGGGAGCATGGCAACTGACACGGGGAGCGTTTCCTTTCGCTGAGAACGTCGGGAATCTGGTGAAGTGTAGATCGCGATTGAAATGAAAGCAAATTCTGGTGTGCCTTGAGCTTAGCACGAAGCACGGAACTATGACGATCAGGAAACACCGACAAATCCTAGCTCGCGCAAACTGTCACCGTGTTGCGTCTTCAACAAAGATGCTTCCGGAATGTGCCACTTCGACTTGTTCGGCTGCTCCAGGGGCTCATCAAACGCGGCAAGGTTCCTGGCGATCCAGTCATTCGATGGGTCGAGGGATATCGCCATTTCAAAAATGGGGCGCACCACCGCCGGAGGGTAATGCAGTTCTGCTTGGCAGATAGCTTGCCATTCCAGGAGCAGAGCCCGCAGGGGATCGGAATTAGCCCGTTGCCATGCTTCTCTGCTCATGTCAAGCGATGCGCCGCAATTCCCTTGCTGCAAGTGAAAATGAGCCAGAAAAGCATAGGGCCAGACGTTCGTCGTTCCTCTTTGCGTTAGCTTGGCAAACGCTTCAACCGCCTGTTCCGTTTGGCTTCCGTAAAGCAGTATTCCCTTGAGAACCAGAAGATTGTCGTCATTTGGCGTGAGCTTGAGTCCTTCATCAACACAGCGCACAGCAGCCGTCAGGTCGCCGATAACCTCGAATCCGGATGCTGCCGCTTGATAGGCGACGGTTCTGGCCTCATTCGCCGGCTCCAGCTGCAACCGCTTGACGGCGTCGTTCAGCAGTTCGGAAAAGCGCTGCCGGTCGATCGGCCGGTGGTCCTTTTCGTCACGTTGCAGAATCGTGGCAGCGGCGACTGCCAATACGGCGGGCGGAAAGCATAACGGCGATGCAATGATTTTCTCTGCGCGCCGGACAGCATTTGTTGGGTTTGCCTTTTTGATGGTCGAAAGGGCACTCAACCCCATGTCCGCATTGGCTGGGTCAAGATCGGCGGCCTGTTCGTAGAAAACGCTCGCATAGGCTGGCAGGCCAATGGCTTCGTAAACCCTGCCGCGCGAGTACGCGAGTGCATCGATAGGAATCAACGGGGCGCAACGTCGCAGGTAATGCAAGGTCTTGTGCCATTGCTTCGATCCGATGGCCTCCACCATTTCTTTCTGCTCGATCGGCGTGACTTCCTCGGCAACCTTGTGACCGTTCGGAGGCGGTTCACCCTTGCGGCGGACCCAATTCAGGTCCGACCCCATTCCCTTGAGACACTGGCGTTGAGTTTCGTCCAGTTTATCCCACAGTTCATTCATCCGATCTTCGGCTGCCTCGGTCTCCGGAACATTGTCCTTCGCATCCAGCAACAGTTGATGGCAACGAAGTTCCAATTCCGCGTATTCGCGAAACGCCGCATCCATCATTGGATCGAACGAAGACATATTCTAGCTCTCGTCAACCACCCAATTCGGGCGCGTTGCTTGCAAGTCCGCCTGAAATTGTGCAAGTGGAATGGTTGCAATGGGCCGAATCACTCCTGCGATCACGCAGCCTTGCTTGAAAACCATCTCCAACCCAGCCGCGACGAAACCCTCGGCAAATGGCCCCGTACCGTTGCCGTGAACGTAAACAGCCATGTTCTTTCCACTCGCACCATTGTGCCCGTCGTCGAGATGTTCCGGGATCTGGAAACCTTGCAACGTCCTCCAGTCAGCAACGACCGACAATCCCTTGTCGTTGCAAATCACATCCCCGTTTACATCGCCGGGCGGGTCCAATTCCACATCTGGATTCGCACCGATCGGCCTGACGCCGAGGAGACATCGCCGCGTTGTGCCGATCAAAGGAAACCCATCGGCGTCCTTGAACATCGTACGCACGACTCGGGCCATGGGCAGCTTCTCCTACGTCCGGATCGAGCGCGAATCGCATCTGCTTGGATTATACTGGGTCAACCGCCGCGCGCAAAGCCGGCAGCAAAGTCGTGCCGGTCAGTCGCAGTCGCTCGAAACGCTGTTGTTGTGGACCTGGATGTCCTGGCCCGCGATGTCGGAAATGGAGAAAATCAAAGGGGACGCGGATCATTCCGGCTCGCGTGGGGAACGAAACGGGGGAACGAAACGGGGACATGTTGAATTGTTTTTTCAAAAAACAATCCAAGATGCCCTCACTTCTTGTGCGCCAAGCAGGCTCCGCCAACGTCGGCAAGAGGCTCAGCCAAACAAACTCAACAGCTTCTCCCGCGGTACGCTCTCTGCCAGTTCCGGCCATCGCTGAGAAGCTGTTTCAAAACGGGGACAGGCCCCACAAGGCAAATGGGCCAGTCCCCGTTTTGAAACAGCTTCCGGACCCGTGCGGCGGCGACCCCCTCTTTCCCCCCTTGCGAAGGGGGGGCAGGGGGGGTTCGCTTGGCTCGATCTTGGGCAGACCGCCGCAAGGGCAGGGGGCAGTGGGCAGAAGGCAGCGGGCAGTTGGTAGTGGGCGGAAGGCCGAGAGCGGGTAGAGCAGGAGGTACAGGTTGGTTCCGATCGCGTCGGCGCGGCGCGGTAACTGTCGCTGCCAAGACAGATCGGCGGAAATGCTCCAGGCGGTGGCAAGGTTGCCAAAGGTTGGCAACCTTGCCAAAATGTGGCCACCTTGACTTTCCAAGGTTGCCAAAAGTTGGCAACGTTGCCAGGCGGGAGCGCGCGGCAAAAAGTGGCATTGTGGCCCTGTCGGCATGGTTCAATTCTTGTCATTTCTGGGTGACAGAGTGAACGCTGTAGGGACTACACTTGCCTGTCATGTGATGCCGGCATGGTTCAATACCGGGTAACAATCATGTGTGTGTGTGGAGTGTCGGTGCATTGTGGCCTAGTCGCCCAATTTCTTCGTCGCAAAGGGTTATCAATCCAATGGTTGCGGAAATGAACCACGACTATACCGACTAGGCCAAGTGGCACAGTCAGGTGCGTAGTCGCTTGGCACCCGCAACCGAACGTTCTTGAACCACGCCGTGATGCCGACATTTTTTTCGATGTAACATTGGATGGATCAAGGGGATAGGAAGTTGAGTGCGTGCCAACTGTGTCGAAATCCTGTCGTCTCGAAAATCACCTATGCCTGTGTGCATTTGTGAACCATGCCTCGCGTGGATGATGCGCGCCGCGCAAAATGCGGCGAAAAATCTGACGAATTTTGGACTCGTTTTTTCCGTACAACTCTTTGAACCGTTTGGGTTTGCAACGAAAAAGTTCCTCAAAACCGAGCCATATCCCGTGGCGAGTTGGCGAACTGGCGAACTGACAGGGAAGTTTGCCTATACGCAATTCTCCAGATGAGCAACAAAAGTTCGCAGACTTTCGACCCGCAAGAAGCCTGCGGACCGCTACCGCGAAGGATCGGCCAACCCGGCAGCCACATCATGCCAGGTAAACACCGTCCGGCCGTTTTCGTGGCGCACGGGGAGGATGGGGAGCACGAAACCACGAAACCAACGAAAAACACGAAAGAATCAAAAACCATCCGGAGATCATCCGTGTCCGAGGTGACGGCGTGAAGCCGGGCCGCTAATCTGAGGGAAGGAACCGCAAGCCTGAGCGACGTTGAGGGTCTGCTTCAACGAACAAGATCGCGGGATTGGGAGGCGGGTCGCTATGAGTTGGTATGCGCGGGTCATCTTTCCGCGACTTTGCGACTTCATGTTGAATCAGCCCTTCGTGGCCAGGCATCGCCGCGAGCTTTTGGCACAAGTGCAGGGCGAAGTGCTGGAAATAGGCTTCGGAACGGGACTGAATCTGCCCTGCTACCCCGACCACGTTCGCAAGATTACGACCGTTGATCCCAACGTCGGCATGCACCGCTTGGCCCAGAGGCGGATCAAGAAGACGGGAATCGCGGTGGACCATCGCGTTCTCGGCGGCGAACGGCTGCCTTTCGAAGACGCCGCGTTCGATTGTGTGGTCAGCACCTTTACGTTGTGCAGCATCGAGCATGTGGAACAAACGCTTGCTGAGGTCTATCGAGTCCTGAAGCCGAGCGGGCGGTTCCTATTCCTGGAGCATGGCCTTAGCCCCGAGCTGAACGTCCAGAGATGGCAGCGGCGCCTGAACTGGCTCGAAATGCGGCTCGCCGATGGTTGTCGGTTGGATCGAAACATCCGCGCACTGGTCGCGGCCCAGCCGTTTGCTTCGGTGAGTGTGGATCAATTCGACATGGAGCGAGTTCCGCGGACGCACGGGCATATGTACCGAGGCATGGCAAGCAAATGAAGGGTTGTAGTCGCCGGCTTCAGCCTGCGATGTCCGGCTCAACATCGCAGGCTGAAGCCTGCGACTACGCATCAATTGTCCAACAAGTCTTCCACGACTTGGGCGTGGGTCACGCCCGCGTCGGTCAGGGTGTCGTCGCGGCCTTCGTGCGGGAAGGTGAGGCGCGTGTGGTCCAGGCCGAGGGCGTGCAGCAGCGTGGCGTGCAGGTCGGCGACGCGCACGACGTCTTCGACCGCGCGGTAGCTGAACTCGTCGGTTTGGCCGTGGACGTAGCCGCGCTTGATGCCGCCGCCTGCCAGCCACAGTGAAAAGGCGTGGCGGTTGTGGTCGCGGCCATCCGGACCTTGCGAAATGGGCAGGCGGCCGAATTCTCCGGTCCACATGACGATTGTCGAATCGAGCAAGCCGCGCCGCTTGAGATCGTGCACCAGGGCGGCGCTGGGCTGGTCGGTCATGGCGCACAGGTCGCGCAGCCGGGCGGCGTTCTGGGCGTGCGTATCCCAGGGTTGGCCGCTCAAAAACACCTGGACGAAGCGGACGCCGCGCTCGACCAGACGGCGCGCCAGCAAGCAGCGCCGGCCATAGTCGGCGCTGCGCGGGTTGTCGAGGCCGTAGAGGCGGCGGGTCTCCGCGGTTTCGCCCGACAGGTCGAGCACCTCCGGCACCGACGTCTGCATCTGGGCGGCGAGTTCGTACTGGCGAATGCGGCTGGCCAGTTCGTCCGCGCCGGGATAACGGCGCAAATGGGCGCGATTGATCGAATTGAGAAAATCGAGTTGGTTGCGCTGGGCGTGCGGCGGCAAGTCGGCCGGCGGCGACAGATTGGCGACCGGCGTTCCCGTGGCGCGGAACGGTGTTCCTTGATACAGCGCGGGCAAGAATCCGGACGACCAGTTGTTGGTGCCGTCCACCGGTAAACCGCCCGCGTCGGATAGCACCACATAAGCGGGCAAGTCCTGGCGCTCGGTGCCCAGGCCGTACAGCACCCACGAGCCCCACACGGGCCGGCCGGCAAAGATCTTGCCGGTATGGATGCCGCGCAACGCCGCTTCGTGATCGACCGATTCCGCCGTCATCGACCGCACCAGCGTGAGATCATCCGCGATGCCGGCGGTGTGCGGCAACAGCTCCGACAGCTCGATGCCCGATCGGCCACAGCGCCGAAAGCGATACGGCGAGCCGAGCACGTTACCGGTCTGCGTGTGAAAGTGGACTTCGAGGTTGCCCTCATAGCGTGTGCCGTGCCGCCGCGTTAGTTCGGGCTTGGGATCGAAGAGATCCATCTGGCTCGGCCCGCCGTGCTGGAACAAGCAGATGACGGCTTTGGCGCTGGCGGGGTGGTGCGGCGTTCGGGGAGCGAGCAGATCGCGCGGCGGCGCCGGTTGTTGCCCGCGTCCTTCCGCGGCGAACAAGTGCGCCAGTGCCAACGAGCCCAGGCCGCCGGCATAGCGGCCCAAGAAGGCCCGTCGCGTGCTGAGAAAACCAGACGCTTCCATCGAAGACCTCGTTGTGCTATTCCACGTACAAGAACGCATTGCTGGCCAGAATCATCTGACACAAATCCGTCCAAATTCGCTCGTCACGGTCAGTGGCGCCCGCGTAGACCTTGGTTTGCGCTGCCAAGAACCGTTGCGCGGCATCGTTTTCGTCCTTCGTCGGCAGCCGGGCGCACGTCAGACGAAAGGTCAGGCAAAGCCGCTGATTCGGGTCGGCGCCCGCTTCGCGCGCCAAGCGCTGGGCGAATGCCTTGGCCTTGGCCCGCGTGAAGTCCGAATTGAGCAACGTAAGCGCTTGCAAAGGTACGGTCGAGGTCGGCCGCACGCTGCAATTGCCCACGATGGTCGGCGCGTCGAAAAGCTGCAGCAGCGTCGCCACCTGCGTGCGTTTTTGTTGCAGATAGATCGAGCGGCGTTTGGCGCCTTCTTGTTTTTCAGGCACTTCCACGATGCCTTCGCCGGTCCGCCGCGTCGGCACATACGGTCCGCCGACGCGCACGTCTAATTCACTCGACACCTGCAACAGAGCGTCGCGCAGCGCCTCAGCATCCAGGCGGCGCAACGGGAAGCGACCCAGCAGGCGATTGTCCGTGTCGATCTTTGACAGCTCGGCGCGAGGCGTACTTGCTTGTCGATAGACCGCCGAGCGCAGGATCATCCGATGCATTGCCTTCACGCTCCAGCCGGACTTCACAAACTCGTCGGCCAAATAATCGAGCAGCTCAGGGTGCGACGGTTTGGCGCCCGATTTGCCCAGATTGTCCGGCGTGCTGACCAGCCCGACACCAAAATGATGCTGCCAGACGCGATTCACCATGACGCGCGCAAACAACGGATTCTCCGGCGACGTGACCCAGCGCGCGAACGCAGTGCGGCGACCGGTGCTGACGCGCCCCGGCGACCGCGGCTCGATGCGGAAGCCGTTGCCCGAAGTGGTGATGGCCGCCAGCACGCCCGGCTGCACTTCGGCGTCGGGCTGATTGTGCTGGCCGCGACGCATCACGTGATGCACCGGCGGCTGCGGATCGGTCTCGACGAAGACCGACAGCTTCTCCAGCGGCGGCGGGCGATCCTTCGCGCGCGCGGCCACGGCTTTGCCCACTTGTGCGCGCAGGGCCGCGAATTCCGGGAAACGCTGCGCCAACTCGTCGTCGCTGACTTGCACTTCCTTGGCGTGCTTCTTGATGAGGCTCTCTTGTTCCTTCGTCCGCTTCTTCTCGGGCACCAGCGCCGCCTGGATCAATTGGCCGCGCAGGCCTGCATCTACATGCTTGAGACGTTCGCCCAAATATTGCGCGCGCAATGAATGGGCCACCGGCGTGAGGCTGTTGCGCAGCGCCTTGATTTGCCGATCGACGATGTCGTTGCGTTCTTGCCACTGCACGCGCTCGGTCTTGCTGCCCATTTGGATGATGCGGTCCTTCGGCATGGTCCAGCGGTCCGGGTTGTACGCGGGAAAGAAAATCGCCTGTAGCCCGTAGTATTCCGCGTGGCTGATTGGCTCGAACTTATGGCGATGACAGCGGGCGCATTGGATGGTCAGGCCGAGCAAGCTGTTCATCGCGATCTGCACCGTCCCTTCCAGCACGGTGAGCCGGTCGGTGCGGACTTCATCGGGGTTGCCGTCGCTTTCGCCGGAGCCGTCGGGGGCGTTGCGCAGAAAATGCGTCGCGGTCAGCAGCTCGGCCATCGCGGGTGTCACATCGCAATCGGGAACATAGCTCGCGAGTTCATCGCCCGCCAACTGTTCCATGACGAAACGATCATACGGCTTGTCGCTGTTGAATGCGCGCACGACGTAATCGCGATAGCGCCAAGCAAGAGGCCGATCGCTGTCGGCGTTGAAGTAGCCGTTGGAGTCCGCGTAGCCGGCGACATCGAGCCAGTATTTGCCCCAGCGCTCGCCATAGTGCGGCGACGCCAGGTAACGGTCCACCATGCGCTCGAAGGCGTTCGGAGCGGAATCGGCTACAAAGACGTCGATCTCGACCAGAGTGGGCGGCAACCCGGTGAGATCGAAGCTGACGCGCCGAATCAGTGTGAGCCGGTCCGCCTCGGGATTCAGCCGTAGGCCCTTTGCTTCCAACGCTGCAAGGATGAACCGGTCGATGTCGGTTTTTGTCTGGCCGTGAACCGGCGGCCGCACCACGGGCTGGAATGCCCAGTGAGTTTCCTGGTCAGGGGTTTGGCCGGGCGCCTCAGGCAGCAATATCGCCCAAGTTGCGGCCAACAGTATTCCAAGAGTTGCTGATGCACTTTGTATCATGGCGTGATGCCGATCCTGCAAATCCGCGGAAGGAACTACTTCTTGTCCAGCCAGCGATTGCCGCAAACTTCGGTGCCTTCCAGCTCGAACGCCAGAATGTGATACGCTCCGCCGGGACAGACGAGCACCACCGCTCCGGTGTCCTTGTCGGCGGGTGGACGGTAAATGCTGATCGTCGGCTTCGACACATTGCCGAGCCGAATGAGCCGCTTGCCTGCGATCAATTGGTCCGTCGGCTTGGTCGTGTCGCGCTCTTCGCCGATGTCGCCTTTCTCGCCGGGGGCGCCGTTGGGCCAGACGTAAATGGGCTTGGGCGGGTCGCCGGCCGGCGCGTTTGAAGCCAACAGCAGAGTTCCGGTCATACACAGAAGGAAAATCACTCGGCGCCGTCGTTGGTGACGAAACATGAACGACTCCCTTGGATTTCGATGCGCCGCATTAGCTTAGGCGTCGGCAAGTGAGACGACCAAGCGTTTTCCCACGGCTTCAGCATAGCGCACCAAGGTCTCCACGGTGGGATTGGCGCGCTGACCGGTTTCGAGCTTCGACAGCGCCGACCGATCCATGCCGGTGAGTTCCGTCAAGTCGGAAAGGCTCAAGCCCTTGGCTTCACGTGCGGCTTTCAATTGCATGAGCAATTCGCGCAGCTGGTCAACGGCCGCCATGCGCTCGTGGTGACGGGCGATCAAATCCGGCAGCTCTGCGGCGACCTGTTCTCGAATCGCCCTGTATTTGGCGACTTCTTCAGGCGTCAGCCGGCGGTCGCGAACAATGCGTTTCATGGTCGTTGCCTCCTCGGAACATCGTAGGCCGTCACTGGGTAAACGGTGTCGTCGTCGATCTGCTCGTACACCACCATCAAGTGCCGGCCCGTACTTGTGTCTCCAAAGACAACTGGTCGGCCGGAGGAGTCGCTGCTGTCTTCGTCCGTCGGGTCCTGGAATACCTGTTCGACTTCTACTTTCGTGACGCCATGTTCGGCACAATGTTGCACGTTGCCGTCTGGGTCGTCATCGAGATCCCATATGATCGAGTCGAATGGCACGAGGCCGGCGCTCCTTCCATGTGGTATTATAATACCACAATGCGACTGGCACTAGCCCAGCATCTCCCGCACCACCTCGCCATACGGCACCAGCGGCACCGGGCGGTTGAAACGGTCGAGCAGGTTCGTGTGCGGATCGATGCCGAGCAGATGATAGATGGTGGCGAGCACATCCTTGGCGGACAGCGGCCGATCGACGGGCACGGCGCCGAGCGCATCGGTGTGGCCGACGACCGTGCCGCGCGCCATGCCGCCGCCGGCGAAGAAGTTGGTGTAGGCCCGGCCCCAATGGCCGCGGCCGTCGCCTTCATGCCGCGGCGTGCGGCCCATTTCGCTCATGACCAGGACCAGCGTCTCGTCCAACAGGCCGCGGGCTTCGAGATCGTTGATGAGCGCGGAAAAGGCGAAGTCCAGGCCCGGCAGCAGATCATTCTTGAGCCGGTTGTGCTGATCGACGTGCGTGTCCCAGCCGGCGTTGAGCTGGCCGACTTCGTCCCAGATCACCGTCACGAACCGGCAACCCGCCTCGACCAGCCGCCGCGCTTGCAGCGTGCCCTGGCCGAACAGCGTCATGCCGTACCCTTCGCGCAAACGGCGTGGCTCTTGTTCCAAATCAAGAGCGGTGCGGATCGATATTGAATTGAGCAGCGAGAAGGCCAGGCTGCGTTGATTGTCCATCATTCGCGCGGCCGGGCTTTGATCGAGCGTGCGGCGGCTTCGATCGAATTGGTCAAGGAGCGAGCGGCGGCGCTGCAACCGGTCGAGCGTGATGTCGGCCGGCAGTTCCGCTTCGGGAGCGATCTCGAATCGGCTCGCCGACGTGATGCCGAGGTACGGATCAAAGATCTCCGCCGCCGGTCCGAACGAACGGCGCACCATGCTGCGCGTCGCCCGGCCGCGAAATTCGGTCCAGAGCGGATCGTAGGCGCTGCCCAGGAATGCTCCGTGCGGCCGGGCGTACAATTCCGCGGGCCGCCGGCTGCTGAGCAAGAACGGCAGAATGATGTTGTCCGGGATGGCGCCGTGCGGCTTGGGCCCATGGCGCTGGCGGTCGAGATATGCGTGAACTGAGCCGAGGTACGGCATGTGCAGGGGATTGCGTTGCGATTCTTCGAGGGGGACGTTGCTTTCCGGTACGCCGGTGGTCGCCCACATCATGCCGTGGAAGTTCCAGGGGTGATTCAGCGATCGAACGACGGTGACGCGGTCCAGCACTTGGGCCAGCCGCGGCAAATGCTCGCACACGTCGCAGCCCGGCAGTCGCGAACGGATCGGTCGAAACTCGCCGCGCACCTCGGCCGGTGCGCGCGGCTTCATGTCGAGCATATCGAGGTGGCTCGGCCCGCCGAACAGATAGAGCAAGATGACATTCTTCGCTCGGCCGAAACTGCGGTCGCGCGTTGCCCGCACCCCCCCTTCCCCCCCTTCGCAAGGGGGGGCTTGGGGGGGTGGTGCGGCCGGCGCTGGCCGGTCGATTCCCAAGCCGCACAGCCCGAGACCACCCGCCAGCAGCAATTCCCGGCGCGTAACGCCGTCGCACAAACGCTTCGGTGAGCCGAGGATGCGCAACATGAGTAATCTCCGGGGCCGATCCACCAACCTTACCTACGCAGAGTAACGTACGCCGATGGCCTTTGCAAGCGTTGGATATGGCAACGACAGTCGCAAGCGGTTGCCGCAGCGAGCGTTCGGAGAATCTCTTGGCAATGCCATCTGGTTGTTCGGTAATCTGCGCACGTCGCCAGTATTGCGCAGCTTCTTTCGATCGATTGAGTCGATTGCAGGTACCGCTTGTTCCAGCGGGCGCGGTGTGTTATTCATCGATTGATTGATTCGTTTCCAGCGCGAAACCGCCAAGCGAGCCCTGAATACGCATGTCTATGGGATTGGGTGAGAATTCTTGATGCGCGTCCTGATCAATCAGCATGTAGCTTTCGGCGCCCGCACGGGGATTGGGCACTACACGCGCGAACTGCTGCGCGGTTTGCGGCAGGTGGCGGGGCGGGAGCAGATCGATGTGTTTCCGACCGGGTTGTTCGGGCGCGCAAGCCGGCTGGCGGCGAAGATCAGCCGGCCGCGCGGCGCTGGCTCGCAGCAAGCCGACGCACCGCCCGGTTTGCTGCGTCGTTGCCGGCAGCAGGTGATGTCGGCGGCGCGGCCGGTGGAACGGATGGTGCTCGGCGCGCTGTTTGGCTGGACGTGCCGGCCGGGGTGCTACGACCTTTACCACGAGCCCAATTTCAATTGCTATCCGACCGACGTGCCGACCGTCGTGACGCTGCACGATCTCTCGGTCGTGTTGCATCCGGAGTGGCATCCCGCCCATCGGGCGAAGCTGTTTCACCAACATTTTGCGGGCACTTTGCGACAAGCGCGCCACTTTTTCGCAATCTCCGAGTCGGCGCGGCAAGAGATCATTCGCGTGCTCGGGGTGCCTCCCCAACAGATCACGTGCACCTACATGGGCGTGCGCTCTGGCTTTCGGCCAATGGCGGCCGAAGAAGTGGCGCCGGCGCTCGCACGCCTGGGTTTGCCGCAGCGCTATCTGCTTTGTGTCGGGACGATCGAACCGCGGAAGAATATCTTGCGGCTGTTGCGCGCCTACTGTTCGCTGCCGGCGGTTTATCGCGAGGCGTGGCCGCTGCTCTTGGTCGGCGGCTGGGGCTGGAACACGGAGGACGTGGCGAACTACTATCGCAACGAAGCACGACATCGCGGCGTGATTCATCTGGGGTATCTTGCGGACCAGCACTTGCCGGTTGTCTACAACGGCGCGCGGGCTCTGGTCTTTCCGTCGTTCTATGAGGGCTTTGGCTTGCCGCCGGTGGAAATGCTGGCGTGCGGCGGCGCGGTGTTGGCATCCACGGCGCCGGCGGTGGCGGAAACCGTGGGCCGCAGCAAGGCACATCTGATTGATCCCGAGGACGACGACGGTTGGCGCGCGGCGCTGGAGCGCGTCTTGATTGATGATGATTGGTGGCGCAGCTTACGGCACGGGGCGGAGAGCGCCGTGCGGCGTTTCACCTGGGAGCGGTGTGCGGATCAAACGTTGCAGGTTTATCAGCAAGTCACGGCCGGGCCGCAAATCATGGCTCGGGCGGCGTAAATCAGAAACTTGGTTGTTGCGCCCGAAGCGCAAGCGCGTGAGTCTCACCGTCACGCCGCATTCGCCAATTTCATCGCGCCGTTGCACATCTGGCGATAAACCTGAAGCGTCTCCAGCGCCGCGCGATCCCAGGTAAATAGCTGTGCCCGTTCGATGGTCCCTTCCCGCAATATCTTCCACCAGTCGTCGTCGGTCACGACGCGCTGAAGTGCGGCACGAAGGCCATCGACATTTTCCGGCTCGACGTAATGAGCGCATCGGCCGCCGACTTCACGCAGCGCCTCCGCCGTCGAGGCGATGACCGCGCCGCCGCACGCCAGCATTTCGATGACGGGCAAGCCGAAGCCTTCGTACAGCGATGGATAGACCAAAGCCCGGGCGCCGTTGTAAAGCACGACCAAGTCGGCGTCACTGACGTAGCCGAGATGGCGCACGCCGCGCTGGCGAGCTTCGGTCTCGTAATAATCCGCGCTCGGCCCGGCGTTCCAGCCCCACGGTCCGGCGAGCAGCAGCGGCCAATGGTCGCGAATCGATCCCGGCAAGCTGCAATACGCTTGAAGCAACCGCAGCACATTCTTGCGCGGCTCGACGGTGCCGACGAATAACAAGTAGTTGTTCGGCAGGTTCAGACGTTGCAGTCGGCGCGCCACGGTCGCGGCGGGCAGCGGCCGGCAATCGGGCCGGTAGCCGTTGTGGACGCACGTGACCCGATCGGGGGCGACGCCCAGCACCTGAATCACTTCCTGGCGTGTGAACTCCGACACCGCCAGGAAATGCCGGCATTGCTTGAGCGCCCGCTGGAAATGCTCGTGATACCAGGCGTTACGTTCGGCCGGATGCCATTCCGGATGCAACAGCCCGGACAGGTCGTGCAGCGTGGACAGCGTCGGGATGTCGGACGGCTCCGGGATGAAATTCGGTTCGTGATATAAGTCGTAACGCTGGCCGTGGAAGGTGTTGGCGCGGTGCTGCTCGAGCAAGCTGCGCGCCCAGCGCCGCAATCCGGCAAGCGGGACACGTTGTCGGTCCGCGGAGCTAGTGGCTGCGCGGCGCGTTTCGTGTTGCCGAACGTCCACGTGGCACTTGTCCGGCGAGCGCACCAGAGACCAAGCACGGCGTGCCCACCACAGCCAGCGATTGGGGAAGCAATCGATGTGCTCAGCGCGGCCGGCTTGACGCAGCAGGCCTTGGTAGAGCTGGGCGGCATAATGGCCGACGCCGGTCTTGACGGCCCAAGCGGAGGAGCGGTTGAAAATGACGCGCATGCAAATGCCCTTGATAATCGCCGCCGCTCGCGGCTTAGCGAGATCCGAGCGGCGCACTGATCGTTGCGCTAACCTGCATTGCGCACGGCCGGAGGGCGGGTTTTTCAACCCGCCCAAATCAACGGCTTTTGCGAGGATGGGCGGGTTGGAAAACCCGCCCTCCGGAGTTGTGCGCAATCCAGGCTAAGCCGCAAGCGGTATTCACGCGGCTGATTGCAACCGCGGCGACCACCAATCCGCGTCGCCGTAAAAATGGTCGGCCAGCGCGCGCGTGCCGGACCGGATGCGGTCGATCTCGGCCGGCGTCAAGCGCTGTTGCCAGTTCCAGATGTTGGCCTTGCTATTGCGCTTGAGCTGATGAACCGCGCCGCCGGCTTCACGCGGATTCTCCGCGTCGGTATGCTGCTCGATGGCTTGTTGCACCGCAGCCGTGAATTCAAGGCCCAGAAACTTGAAAACGGCCGCGAACTCCTCGACGGGCCGCAGCGATAGGTCTTCGTGCCGGCAGAACCGCCAATCGGGATGGCGCCGCTGGTACTCGCGAATGACGTGATGAAAGACGCGCCAGCCAAGGATGGCATGGTCGATGACGTCCGACCCGTGCAGCAGCCGCCGCATCTCCACCTCGAACGGATGGAGCCAGTCTTGCATGAGCTGCTCTTGTCCCAGCAGATCGGCGACCGGCATCCACCAGTTCAGTCGCTTCAGACTGCTCGCAAACGCGGCGGGATGGCGGATGAGCACCACGTTTTGCGTCGGGTAACGCGTCGCCAGCCATTCGGCCGAAAGCAAGGCAACGGGGTCTTTGAGTAGCGGCCGATACCCCTGCCAGCGCCGCCGCGCGTAGCCGAAGTTGCGCGCTAGGCGCCGCCCGAAGCTCGCCGGGAAGTCGAGCCGTTTTTCCCACCACGGCAAACGCAGCTCGCAAGGAAAGCGCAGGTAACGGCGGAAGCGCTGCTCGTCACGAGGCGTCACATAGTGCCACCAGGTGCGCACGGGGCAATCGCGGCGCTCGGGATTGAACGGCTCGGAGAAATACAGAACGCGCGGATGGGCCGCGATCATCTTCCCGACCCAGGTGGAGCCGGAACGCTGCGTGCCGGTGACCAGGATTGGCCGGATCGTGCGAAACCCCATGGATGGTTCCCTGGTGGCAAATGGGCGCATCGTCGCAAAGGCTTATAGTCCAAGGGCATTGCTGGGGTCAAGGTCCATCGACTGCTGGATATGGGTAAGCCTGCCGCCCGATAACAGCAGCACGCTCGCAAGTTGTCTTGATTCGTCGGCCATGCCTATGGTATGCGACCGCGAATTGAAGCTTGCGAATTTTTAATGTCTAACGGCATGGATGATACGTAATGTTGGCAATTGCGAGGTCACTTGCGATCCGTATTATCCCGCGGCACCTCGGGTAGTCGGGTTCGCTGCGCGCCAGCCGGGCATGGGGCGTCGCCCCGTGACAGCCAGGGCCTCGCCGCCGCCGAATGCGACAGGGCCAAACGACAGGGCCAATTGGGGAGTCGCGGGGGAGTCGCCCTGTTTACGTAAACCGTTAAATCACAACGCCCTACGGCAACGAAAACGAGCGACAAGGCCACATCTCACATTCTCTTGTGCGCGCGCCCAACGGCAACTGAGGCATAGGAGGTCGGCGGCGTTGGCAGGCACGGTCGAGGGCTTGAGCCGGAAAGGAGGTTCGCCGCGATGCTGACGACATTGTTGCGCGATTTTTGGGCGAAGACCTGCCAGCGGCTGCGGTGGCGCACGGCTTCCGTCCGCGTCTTGCCCGATTTCGTAATCTTGGGCGGCATGAAGTGCGGCACTACGAGCTTTTGCGAAACGCTCGTCCAGCACCCGCAGATTGTCGCCGCCCAGTTCAAGGAAGCACATTACTTCGATCACAATTACGTGCATGGATTGTGGTGTTATCGATCCGTCTTTCCGCTCGCCCCCTACATGCTCGGCAAAAAGCTGCTGACCGGCCGGCCCGTGCTCACCGGCGAAGCGACGCCGTATTATCTTTTCCATCCGCATGTGCCGTGTCGACTGCATGCCGTACTGCCGCAGGCGAAGCTCATCGCGCTGTTGCGCGATCCCGTGGAGCGGGCTTATTCGCACTATCGCCACAATCGGCTGCGCAAGCTGGAATCGTTGTCGTTTGACGAAGCGCTGGCCGCCGAGGACGAGCGCTTGCGCGGTGACCGCGAACGCCTGGTTCGCAATGAGCTGGAGTTGAGCGACAACTATCGGAATTACTCCTACGTGGCCCGTGGCATCTATGTGGATCAACTCGCGGCTTACTTCGCGCTTTTTCCCAGGGAACAGGTGCTGATTCTCAAGGCCGAAAACTATTTCGCCGACCCCGCCCAGACCATTCGCCAGGTGCTCGCGTTCCTCGGCCTGGGCGATGAGCTGCCGACAAGCATGACGATGCCCGGCCAGGTTCGACCGCAACCGGCCCCTGCTGGCGCCGCTGCACGTCTGTGCTCGATGTTCGCGCCGCACAACGAACGACTGTATCAGTATCTCGGCGCGGACTTCAAATGGGACCGGCAGCCGGCGGTGCGCGGCCGCGCGGCCTGACCCTCCAAATTCTGGCCTAGTCGTTGACCGCTGCTCTTCCCAGTCTTCTCATGGCCCGCGATTTTCCCAGACTATCGGCGACTTTGAATGATTGTCAATCCATCCCAAGGGCGCCGGCCAGTTCCTGTTGCACCTCAGCGCAAAAACCGGCAAATTAGTGGCGCTGTTCGGCGCGTTCAGGCCCATGCACGGAGGCAGGCGTCTTGGTCCGTTTTGTCAAACGACGACGATCCCAGGTTGTGCTAGGCGGGATGATCTTGGCCGCGGCCGTTCTTGCGGCGCTCGCGCTCGGTTTCGCGAAGGGACCGCCGGCATCCGCGCACCGGCCGCACGTGCAACCGTTCTTGCCTGGATTGCGCACGGCCGGAGGGCGGGTTTTTCAACCCGCCCAGATTAACGGCTTTTGCGAGGATGGGCGGGTTGGAAAACCCGCCCTCCGGAGTTG
>Ga0209726_10001333_pt1 | contig 40461 bp, 38 predicted proteins | sample Subgrocontami54m_FD_187453 | JGI IMG/M metagenome (GOLD analysis project Ga0209726, IMG submission 187453) | Subsurface groundwater microbial communities from S. Glens Falls, New York, USA - GMW46 contaminated, 5.4 m (SPAdes) (version 3) | ecosystem: Environmental > Aquatic > Deep subsurface >...
CGCAGCGCGCGAGCGCCGCGGTGCTCGCGCTGTGCGTCGTAGTGCACCTCGCGACGATGATCTACGCGATCCAGGGCGGGCTGAGCGCAGCGGAGATTCTGGGCCGCACGCGCGGAAACGTCGGCTGGCTCGCCTTCTACACGACATTCGTCCTTGCGATCGCGGTCCACGCGCCGATCGGATTGCGTCCGGTGCTGGGCGAGTGGCTCGGCTGGCGCGGTGCATCCCGCGACGCAGCGCTCAGTGCGCTCGCGCTGGTGCTCGCTGCGCTCGGCATGCGGGCCGTGCTCGGGGTCTTCACATGAGAGGGCACACGGGGTACTGGGCGTTCATCGTGCACCGCGTCTCCGGGGTGCTGCTGGTGCTGTTTCTGCCGGGTCACTTCATCGCGCTGGGCAGCGCGCTCGAGGGTGCCGCGGAATTCGACGCCTTCCTCGAGTGGACCCGGATGCCCGCGGTGAAGTTCGCCGAATGGGGCATCGTGGTGCTGCTTGCCGCGCATCTGGCGGGCGGACTGCGGGTCCTCGCGCTCGAATTCCTGCCCTGGCGCGACTGGCAGAAAACCCTCGCGGCGCTCGCGGCCGCAGTATCGCTTGCGGTGGGTCTCGCGTTTGCCCTCGCCCTCGTGCGGTAAGATCCCTCCTGAGGAGGTGTGGCATGAAAATTCGAAAACTTCTGGGTGCAGTGGCGGCCCTGGTGATCGCGTCGGTGGCGCAGGCGCAATCCTGGCCGCAGAAGCCGGTCAGGTTCATCGTGCCGTTTCCCCCTGGCGGCGCGACCGACATCTCTGCGCGTTTGGTCGGGCAGAAACTCTCCGAGGTGTGGGGGCAGTCGGTGGTGATCGAGAACCGCGGTGGCGCCGGCGGCGGTGTCGGCGCGGCCGAAGCGGCGCGCGCCACCCCGGACGGCTATACGCTGTTCTTTCCGTCGGGCTCGGTCGTGACCGCGAACCAGCACATCTATGCCAAGCTCGATTACAACCCGGAAAAGGACTTCGTTCCGATCACCAACGTGGTGTCGGGACCGCAGGTGCTTGCCGTGCCGTCGAATTCGCCGTTCAAGACGGTCAAGGACCTGATCGATGCCGCCAAGGCGCAGCCGGGCAGGCTCACTTTCGGGCATGCGGGCATCGGCTCGCAAACCCACCTCGCGGCGGAGAACTTCGTCAATTCCGCCGGCATCGACGCGTTGGCCGTGCCCTATCGGGGCGAGGGACCGGCGTTGGTCGCGCTGGTCGCGGGGGAAACCAGTTTTGCCGTGACCAACGCGGCGGCGACCATCAGCCATGTCAACGGCGGCCGCCTGCGCGCGCTCGGGGTCACCAGCAAGGACGATTTTCCGCAGTTGCCGGGGGTTCCGCCGATCGCGAAGACGCTGCCGGGATTCGAAAACACCGGGTGGTTCGGGCTCGTCGCGCCGACCGGTACGCCGCAGGCGATCATCGACAAGGTGTATCGCGATACCAAGGGCGTGCTCGATTCGACCGAGATGAGGGCGCGCTTTTACGCGCAGGGACTGGCGCCCGTGGGCAATACCCCGGCGGAAATGGGCGCGGCGATGAAAGCGGAATCGGCGCTTTGGGCGCGCGTGGTCAGGGAACGCAAGATCCAGGTCAAGTGAAAATCGACCCCCAGGCCGTAGAGGAAGCGGCGCGCGAACTCTACATCCGGGCGCTGAAGCAGTTGCCGCCCGACGTAAAGCTGGGATTCGAGACACTCGCGCGGCGCGAGACCGACTCGCGCGCGCAACGCGTGCTCGGCACCATGATGGAGAACATCAAGGTCGCCGAGCGGACCGACAATCTGCTCTGCCAGGATACCGGCATTCCCATCTACAACGTTTCGATCGGGCGCGGCGTCGAGGTGGACGGTTTCGCGCTCAAGGAAGCGATCCGGCGCGGCTGCGAGCGCGCCACGCGCGAGCACCCGCTGCGCTCCTCGGTCGTGCATCCGGTGACTCGGGCCAACGCGCATACGAGCTGCGGGCGCGGCGTTCCGGTGATCGCGGTCGATTTTTCCGGGCGCGAGGAAACGCTCGAAATCGAGATGATCCCGAAAGGCTCGGGCTCGGAGAACAATTCTTTCCTGCGAATGGCGATTCCGGCCGAGGGCGTTGGCGCGATCAAGCGCTTCGTCGTCGACTGCGTGCTCGAGGCGGGCGGCAAGACCTGCCCGCCGACCATCGTCGGCGTGGGGGTCGGAGGGACCGCGGATCTTTGCGTACACCTGGCCAAGGTTGCGGCGACGCGGCCGCTGGGCTCGAATTGCGACGACCCGGAAGGTGCGAAACTCGAAGGGGAATTGACGCAGGCGGTCAACCTGCTCGGCGTCGGACCGCAGGGCCTCGGCGGGGATTCGACGGCGTTCGCGGTGCACGTCGAGACGGCCGCGACGCACATCACGATGAATCCGGTCGCGGTCAACATGCAGTGCCACTCGGCGCGCCGCGCGCGCGCCACCTTTAGCCCGGGAGGAATCGAATATGGTTTCTAGGCTGCTTGCCCTGCTGTTGCTCGTCGTCGCATCGCCGCTGCACGCGGCGGAAGTCGCCGGGGTCAAATTCGAGGACCGCGTGAAGGCCGGGTCCGCGGATCTGGTGCTGAATGGCGCCGGGCTACGCAAGCGGGCGTTCTTCCAGGTGTACGCGATGGGCTTGTATCTTGCCGAGAAGAAATCCGCGGCCGCGGACGCGATTGGGCTGGCCGGTCCGAAACGGATCGACATCCGGATGCTGCGCGACGTCGACGCGGCGACGTTCACCGAAGCGCTTTCCGACGGCATCCGCGCGAACCACGACGAGGCGACCGCCAAGGCGTTCGAGCCGCGCATCGCGCAACTCGGGGCGATCATGAACGAGGTGAAGGAAGCGAAAAAGGGCATGGCGATCGCGCTCGAGTTGCAGCCGGGTGCGGGCACCGTGGTGAGCATCGACGGCAGGCCGCGCGGCCTGCCGATCGCGGGCGACGATTTCGGCCGCGCGCTGCTGAGGATCTGGCTGGGCGAGAAGCCGGTCCAGGACGACCTGAAGCGCGCGTTGCTCGGCCAGCCTCAATAGCCGCATGGCACGGCACGAATTCACGATGCCGATCAGCGAGGCGCAGGTGCGAGCGCTGCGCGTGAACGATAGCGTCACGCTGCAGGGAACGCTCTACGGCATTCGCGACGCGACGCAGATTCACCTGTTCGACCGGGGCCGCTCGACGCGCTTCGACCTGCGCGGCCACGCCGTCATCCACACGGCCCCGAACGTGAGGCAAGTCGAACCGTCGTCGGCGCACCCGACCGGCTATGCGCCGGTCTGCGTAGGAACCACGACGAGCGACCGCATGGAGCGCTTCACGCGGCCGCTGATCGAGCGTTGCGGCGTGCGCCTGATCATCGGCAAGGGCGGATTGCGCGAGGCTTCGCTCGAGGCGTTCGCCGAACTGGGCGGCGCCTATCTCGCGATGATCGGCGGCGCCGCCGCCCTCGAGACCACGTGGATCGAGGCGATCGAGGACGTCGACCTCGACGACTTGAATCCTGAGTCGCTGTGGAAATTCCGCATCCGGGGTTTCGGGCCACTGCTCGTCGCGATGGACAGTCATGGCGGAAGCCTTTACCAGGAGGTGAAGGTGGCTGCGCAGGGCCGCCGCGCGGCCGCGCTCGCCGCACTCGGCCTGCCCTCCGGGTAGCCCGGACCGCGGCCGGCCGTCCGGCTTCGAGTAAAATCAGGGTTCAAACTATCGGAGGAATGTATGAGACTTTTTTCCCGCATGGCCGCCGTTGCGCTCGGCGCGGCGGCACTCACGGCGCAGGCACAGAACATTTCGATCGGCACGGGCGGCACGGGCGGCGTGTATTACCCGCTCGGCGGCGGCATGGCGGCGGTGCTCTCCAAGTACGTCCCCGGCATGCAGGCCACGGCCGAAGTGACTGGCGGCTCGGTCGCCAACCTGCAACTCATCGGCACCGGGAAGCCCTACCTCGGGATGACCATGGTGGATGCGGGCCTCGATGCCTACAAGGGCCAGGAAAAGTTCGCCGGCAAGGCCGTGCCAGTGCGTACGCTCATGGTCATGTACCCCAACCGCATGCACGTCGTGTCGATCACGGCGACCGGCATCAAGTCGATTGCCGACCTCAAGAGCAAGCGCGTGTCCACCGGCTCGGGGGGCAGCGCGACCGAAGTGATGGCGTTCCGCGTCATCGAGGCGGCGGGCCTGGACAAGGACAAGGACATGACGCGTGAGCGCCTCGGCGTCGCCGAGTCGGTGAACGCGCTCAAGGACCGCAAGATCGACGCCTTCTTCTGGGTCGGCGGACTGCCCACCGCGGCAGTGACCGACCTCGCCAACTCGCCTGGCGCGACGATCCAGATGATCGACCATGCGGACCTGGTGCCCGCGATGAACAAGAAGTGGGGCAATCTGTACGTGAAGGACGTAATTGCCAAGGACGTCTACAGGGGCATGGCGACGGACAACCAGCAGGCCACGGTGATGAATCTGCTCGTCGCGCACGAGAAGATGGACGAGCAGACCGCCTACAACATCGTCAAGGCGGTCTTCGAGCACCGGGAAGAGCTGATCCGCGTCCACAAGGAGGCGGCGAACTTCACGCTCGACAAGCAAAAGACCGCAGCCACGGGTGGAATTCCCTGGCATCCCGGCGCCTTGAAGTATTTCGCGGAAAAGGGCGCAAAGGTCGACTGACCGACCGCGGCGCGAAAGCCCCGTCCAGCCCCGCTGACGGGGCTTTTTCATTGGGAGGACGATGAGCGAGGAAATCGAACGTCTGCACCGGCCCGCGGCCGAAGTCAGCGAAGAGGCGCTGATCCGGGCCGAGGAGATGATCGAGCGCGAGGAGGGCGTCCACAACAAGCTCACCGGCCGGCTCGCGGTCTTCGTCACCGTGGTGGCGGTCGCGATGTCGCTGTTCCACCTGTACACCGCATATGCCATCGTAAGACCCGAGCACCTGCGCGCGATTCACGTTGCCTTCGTGCTGTTTCTGTCGTTCCTCATCTTTCCAGTCGCCAAATCCTTCCGGCACCGAGTCATGTGGTGGGACTGGCTACTTGCGCTGGCCGGCGTGGCGACCACGGCGTACCTGATCGCCGGGGGCGACGATTTCTTCGATCGCTCGATCGTGCCGAACGACTGGGACATCGTGTTCGGCGTCGCGCTCGCCCTGCTGATTCTGGAAACGATGCGGCGCACGACCGGATGGATCCTGCCGTTCGTAACGATCTGTTTTCTGCTCTACGCCTTTTTCGGCGAGTACCTGCCGATGCCCTGGACGCACAAAGGCTATGAGATTCCGCGCCTCGTCGGACACATGTACATGACGCTGGAGGGCATCTACGGCACTGCGATCGCCGTATCCTCGACGCTGATCATCCTGTTCACCATCTATGGTGCGTTCCTGCAGTTTTCCGGGGCGGGCAAGTTCTACATCGATTTTTCCTTCGCCGCGATGGGCGGCAAGCCGACCAGCGCGGGGCGCACGGTCACGCTCGCCTCGTTCCTGCTCGGTGGCCCGTCAGGCTCGGGCGTTGCGACGACGGTGACGTTGGGCGCGGTGGCCGCGCCGATGCTCGCCAAGGTCGGCTACAGCAAGAACGAAGCCGGCGGACTGCTGGCCGCCGGCGGGCTGGGCGCAATCATTTCGCCGCCGGTGCTGGGTGCCGCCGCGTTCCTGATTGCGGAGTTCCTGAAGATCTCCTACCTGGACGTGGTCCTGATGGCGGTCATTCCGACCTGCCTGTATTACCTCGCGCTGTTCATCATGGTCGAGATCGACGTTCGCAAGTTCGGCATGAAAGACGTGCTGTTCGAGCAGGTCGAGTCGGCCTGGAGCCTCACGAAGAAGTACTGGTTCCACTTCCTGTCGCTGGTTTCGATCGTCATTTTCATGCTGATGGGTTTTTCTCCGGAGCTGTCGGTGTTCTGGGCGACGGTGGTGGCGTTCGCGACCAGCTTCCTGCGCCGGGACTGCGCGATGTTTTCCTACGAATTCCTGCGTGGGCGGGAGCCGTTCGCGCGGGGGTTTTTCGGCTCGCCGTTTTTCAAGGCGCTCGACGGCGGCGCGCGCGCGGTACTCAACGTCGCGGCGACCTGCGCGGGCGCGGGACTGATCGTCGGCGTCGTGACGCTCACGGGCCTGGGGCTGAAATTCAGTTCGATCGTGCTCGCCTACGCGGGCAATTCACTCCTGCTCACGGCGATCTACACCGCGCTCATCGTCTGGATCGTCGGGCTCGCGGTGCCGGTGACCGCGAGCTACATCATCTGCGCGGTGATCGCGGCGCCGGCGCTGATCGCGCTCAAGGTGCCGGAATATGCCGCGCACATGTTCATCTTCTATTACGCGGTGCTTTCCGAAGTTTCGCCGCCGACCGCGCTGTCGCCGTTCGCGGCCGCGGCGATCACGGGCGGCGATCCGTACAAGACGACGTTGCAGTGCTGGAAGTACACCGCCCCCGCCTTCCTCGTGCCGTTCATGTTCGTGCTCGACCCGAGCGGCCTGGGGCTGCTGCTCACCGGGTCCCTGAAGACGCTCGGCAACGCCGACTGGGGCTCGATCGCCATGGTCACGTTCACCGCCGCGATCGGCATCGCTGCGCTGGCCGGCGGCCTGCAGGGGTGGCTGCTCAAGCGAATCAGCACCGCCGAGCGAATCATGCTGATCGTCGCCGGTTTCCTGCTGGTGTATCCGAAAACCCTGTTCGACCTCATCGGTTTCTCGCTGGTGGTGGTGGTGCTCGCATTGCAGTGGCTGCGCAAGGGCCGTGCGCTCGCTTGACACCGACATCCTGATCCTCGGTTCTGGCGGCGCGGGGCTCTTCGCCGCGCTTCACGCGCATCGCGCCGCGCCGGACGCGTCGATCATGGTCGCTGTCAAAGGGCTGCTCGGAAAGTGCGGCTGCACGCGCATGGTGCAGGGCGGCTACAACGTCGCGCTCGCGCCGGGCGATTCGGTCGAGCGGCACTTCATGGACACGATCGAGGGCGGGAAGTGGCTGCCCGACCAGGAACTCGCGTGGCAGCTCGTGACGCTCGCCATCGAGCGGATCCGCGAGTTGGAAAACGAGCTGGGGTGCTTCTTCGATCGCAATCCCGACGGCACCATCCACCAGAAGGCGTTCGCCGGGCAGACCTTCGATCGCACCGTGCACAAGGGCGATCTGACGGGAATCGAGATCATCAACCGGCTCGCCGAGCAGGTCTGGGAGCGGCGCATCGGGCGCCTGGAGGATCATCGCGCGGTGGCGCTGGTGAAAAACCGCGCCGGGGACGCGCTCGCCGGCGTCCTGCTGATCGACATCCGCAGCGGCGAATACGTGCTGGTTCGCGCGAAGGCGGTGCTGCTCGCCACCGGCGGCGGCCCGACCATGTACCGCTACCACACGCCTTCGGGCGACAAGAGCTGCGACGGGCTGGCGATGGCACTGGATGCGGGGCTTGCGCTGCGAGACATGGAGATGGTCCAGTTTCATCCGACGGGACTGCTGGCCGGAGCGCACACGCGGATGACGGGAACCGTCCTGGAGGAAGGCTTGCGTGGCGCGGGCGGGCACCTCCTCAACGGCGCGCACGAACGCTTCATGCCCGCCTGCGATCCCCTCGCCGAGCGCGCGACACGGGATCTCGTTTCACGCGCGATGTACGGCGAGATGCGCGCCGGACGACTGACGCCGAACGGCGGACTGTACATCTCGATGGCGCACCTGGGCCGGGAGCGGGTTTCGCAGCAGTTCAAAGGAATGGTGGAACGCTGTGCGGACTGCGGCTTCGATCTCGCGGGCGGGCTCGTCGAGGTCGTTCCCACCGCGCACTACATGATGGGCGGCGTCGAGTTCTCACCGGACTGCAGCACCTCGCTGCCCGGTCTTTTCGTCGCCGGCGAGGACGCGGGCGGGGTGCACGGCGCGAACCGGCTGGGCGGCAACGGGGTGGCGAATTCGACCGTCTATGGCGGAATCGCCGGCGACACGATGGCGCGCTGGATTGCGTCGCAGGACGGTCGGCAGGAGCCCGACCGGGAAACGGTTTCCGAGGCGGTGCGCAATTGCGAACCGCGCAGCGGCGGTGCGCCGAGTTCGCTGGAACCGATTCGCGAGCAACTCTACGACACGATGTGGCATCGCGTAGGGATCCTGCGCGACGCGAAAGGACTCATCGCCGGGCTCTCCGATCTTGCGGCGATTGAGGGCGAGCTCGACAGGCACAGCTTCGACGCCGCGTCGCGGACTTTCAATCTCGCCTGGCACGATTGGCTCAATCTGAAGAGCCTGACCAAGGTGAGCCGCGTCATCGCGCAGGCCGCGCTCGCGCGGGAGGATTCCCGTGGCGCGCATTTCCGCGAGGACTTTCCTCAGACCGGTGCGCTCGATCGCTCCGCGTTCAGCAGCGTACGCCAGGTCGGGGAGCGCCTTGACTTGACGATGAAGCCGGTCGCCTTCACGCGCGTTCGGCCCGGAGAGTCACTGCTCGCGGCGCATGAGCCGTCCGCGGCGGGGGAATCGAATCCATGAACATGCGTTCCTGGTGGGCGCAATCTGCGGGCAGTGCGGTGCTCCTCGAATCTCGCGAAGTCGCGGTCCCGGAACCGGGCCCCGGGCAGATTCTGCTTCGCGTGCGTGCGGCAGGTCTGAATCGCGGCGAATTCATTCCGGCGCAGGGACCGGTGAAACCCGGAGCCGCCAAGCCCGCCGGGAACGAAGCCGCGGGCGAGGTTCTGCGCGCGGGTTCGGGTGTGAGCGGATTTCGTCCCGGCGAGCGGGTCATGGGGCGATGCGCCGGCGCGTTCGCCGAATTCGCGCTCATGGACACCCGTGAAGCGATGGTCGTTCCGCCGCGCCTTTCGTGGGAAGAGGCGGCCGCGGTTCCGCTCGTCTTCATGGTGACGCACGACATGCTGATCGCGCAGGGACGATTGCGTGCCGGCGAATGGCTGCTCGTGACCGGCGTATCCTCCGGCGTGGGAGTCGCGTCGCTGCAGGCGGCCAAGGCGCTCGGCGCAAAGGTGATCGGCACCTCCGGTTCGGTCGAAAAAATCGAACGGCTGAAAGCCGCCGGTCTCGATCTCGGAATTTGCACGCGCCGCGCCGATTTCGCGCCGGCGGTTCTCGAGGCGACGGCGGGCCGCGGCGCGAACCTCGCCGTCAACGCAGTGGGCGGCTCGATGTTCGCCGAATGCCTGCGAGCGCTCGCCTTCGAAGGGCGCCTCGCGATCGTCGGCTATGTCGATGGCGCGTTGAGTTCCGAGATCGACCTCGAGGCCTTGCACGCGAAACGGCTGACGATCTTCGGCGTCTCCAATAAGCTGAGATCGCCCGAGCAGCGAGCATCGACGGTACGCGGTTTCGCGAACGACCTCCTGCCGGCGATTGCAGACGGCCGCATCCAGCCGCTGGTGGATCGCGTGTTTGCGTTTGCCGATCTGCAGAAGGCGAAAGCCTACATGGACTCGGACGCCCAGGTCGGCAAAATCGTTCTCAGTTTGCGGTGATCTGCGCTTCCTTCACGACGCGGCCCCAGGTCGCGAATTCGCGCTCGATGTACTTCGCCAGTTCGTCGGCCGTGCCCGGCATGGGCTCGAGGCCGTGGCCGAGGAGTTGCTCGCGCACGTCGGGCGACGACAGCACCTTGATGAGTTCCTGGTTCCAGCGCGCGAGGAAGCGCTTCGGCGTTTTGACCTGCACGGCAGCGCACGACCGAGCAGCCGAACCATCAGCAGATGTGCTTTCGCGTCTTTCCGCGAATGCATGTCGATCCTCCCCCGTGATCCCGGCAGGCTATACGGCGCGGCATTGCCGCAACGCGGCGATTTCCTTTTCCCCGTAACCCAGTTCGGCGAGCACCTCGTCGGTATGTTCGCCGATTTCGGGTGTCGGCGAGACGACCGCCGCGGCGGTGCGCGAAAGGACCGCGGCCTGGCCAAGCAGGCGGATGGGACCGAGTTCCGGATGTTTCACCTCCGCAGCGACCCCCAGATGGCGCACCTGCGGGTCAGCGAACATCCGGTCGATCGTGTAGATCGGACCGCAGGGCACGCCGGCGCGGTTGAGGATTTCGATCCATTCCGATCCGGACCGCGCGGAGAGCGCCTTGTTCAGTTCCTCGTTCAGCGCCGCGCGATGCTCGGCACGGCCTTCCTGGGAGGCGAATTCGGGGCGCTGCAGCAGGTCCTCGCGCCCGACTGCGCTGCACAATCGCCGCCACATGCCATCGCCCGTGGCCGCGACGTTGATGTGGCCGTCGCTCGTGCGATAGGCGGAGGTCGGCATGCTCGTGGGATGGTCGTTGCCCACCTGCGGGGGCACTTCGCCCTTCATCAGGTAACGTACGGCCTGGAAATCGAGCAGCGCCACGCCCGCCTGGAGCAGCGAGGACTGCACCCATTGCCCCTTACCGGATTGATCGCGTTCCAGGAGCGCGGTCATGATGCCGAGTGCAGCGAACAGGCCCGCCGTGACGTCCGCGATCGCCGCGCCCGTGCGAACCGGCCCCTGGCCGGGAAAACCCGTGACCGACATGAGACCGCTCATGCCCTGCGCGATCTGGTCGAAACCCGGGCGCTTCGAATAGGGTCCGTCCTGGCCGAAGCCGGAAATGCTCGCGAGGATGATTCGCGGATTGATCCGCGCGAGCGTCTCGTAATCGATGCCGAGCCTGAATTTGACGTCCGGCCGGTAGTTCTCGACCACCACGTCGGCAGACTTCACCAACCGCTCGAGCACCGCGCGCGACTCGGGTTGCTTCAGATCGAGCGTCAGCGAGCGCTTGTTGCGGTGCAGGTTCTGCATGTCCGGCCCGTGCCGCGGGCCGCCCATGCTCTCGTTCGGGTCCACGCCCGGCGGCGACTCGATCTTGATCACGTCGGCGCCGAAGTCGGCGAACTGCTTGACGCAGGTCGGACCGGCGCGCACCCGGGTGAAATCCAGGATGCGGTAGCGGGCCAGCGCGGTCGATCCGCCAATTCTCGGCATAGGTACGCTCAGCCGACGTGCTGGCGAAAGAACGCCAGCGTGCGCTCGCGCGCGAGTTTGGCGGCCGCAGCGTCGTAGGAGCCGCGCTGGTCGCAGTTGAAGCCATGGTCGGCCGCGTAAATGTGCACCGCCACGCCGGGGTGCGCGGCAGCGAGGCGCTTCACGCTTTCGATCGGGATGTGAGCGTCGCGCTCGCCGAAATGGCACATCACGGGGCAACGCGGTTTGAGCGCGATCTGCTCGGGCATTCCGCCGCCGTAGTACGGCACGCTGCAGGCGAGCCCATCGATGCCCGCGGCCGCGACCCAGGAAATCAGCCCGCCCCAGCAGTAACCGACGATGCCGACCTTGCCCGCCGCCGCGGCCTCCCGGGTTGCGGCCGCGACGTCGCGCATCGCGATCTCCGCGGGACTGCGCTCCTTGAGAGAGCGCCCGGCCTGAATGTCCTCGGGCGTATAGCCCAACTGGACGTCGCGCTGCGCACGGTCGAACAGCGCCGGCGCAATTGCGAGATAGCCGTCGCGCGAGAAACCGTCGGCGATCGAACGGATGTGCGAGTTGACCCCGAAGATTTCCTGGATCACGACCACGCCGCCGCGGGGCTTCGAACCGGGCACCGCGCGATACGCTGCGATGCGTTGCCCGTCGTCGGTCGTCAGTTCGATCCACGCGCCCATGCGTTCGGTCTCCAGGTGAGTCTCGGCAGGTAGAATCTTCGCATGAGAATGCAGGCGCAAGCGCCGTTTCAATGAACACGGACTCTGACGCCGGATACGCCGCGGTGGTCGGGTTTCCGGCGATGAAGGTCGGCATCGCGACGCGAGGGGAACGGCTGAGCGAAATCGCGTATCTCAGCCCCGATACCAGACCGATTGCGCCGCGATCGCGGCTTGCCGAGCGGGCCGTGCGGCAGATCGAGCGCTACCGCGACGATCCGGAGGCGGTATTCGATCTCCCGCTCGATCTGAGGGGGACGCCGTTTCAACTCGCAGTCTGGCGGTTGCTGGAGCGAATTCCGAGGGGCGAGACCCGAACCTACGGCGCACTCGCGAAATCGCTTGGTTCCGCGGCGCGCGCGGTAGGCCAGGCCTGCGGCGAGAACCACTTTCCGGTCGTCATTCCCTGCCATCGTGTCGTTGCCGCGAGCGGCCTGGGCGGCTTCGCGCACGCACGCGACGGTTATCTGCTGGAAGCGAAGCGTTGGCTGCTCAAGCACGAACGGGCGATCTGAGCGCAGCGGACTCGGCGCTGCTCGATGTCTTCTGCGACGCGCTGTGGCTCGAGGACGGCCTGGCGAAGAATACGCTCGCATCCTACCGGCGCGATCTCTCGCAGTTGGCGGCGTATCTCGGGCAGCGAGGACTCGACACGGCGACCGAAGCGGACCTGTTTTCCTACCTGGCGACGCGCGCCGGGCGCTCATCGAGCGCGGCACGCAGGCTCTCCAGCCTGAAGCGTTTCTACCAGTACTGCCTGCGCGAGCGGCGCATCGCGGTCGACCCGACGCTCAAGCTCGATCCACCCAAGCCGCCACGGCGATTTCCGAAGAGCCTCTCGGAAGCGGATGTCGAAGCCCTGCTCGCCGCGCCGGATTGCGGGACATCGCGGGGTTTGCGCGATCGCGCCATGCTGGAAGTCCTTTACGCTTCCGGCCTTCGGGTGTCGGAACTGGTCGCGCTGAAAATCTTCGAAGCGAATCTCGATGCAGGCGTGGTGCGCGTCCTCGGCAAGGGCGCGAAAGAGCGCCTCGTTCCGCTCGGTGAGGAGGCGATCGACTGGGTGCGGCGATACCTGGAGCAGGCCCGGGCGCAGCTTCTCCGCGGGCGGGCTGGCGATGCGCTCTTCGTCACTGCGCGAGGCGCTGCGATGACCCGGCAGGCGTTCTGGCACAACATCAAGCGCTACGGCGCGGCCGCGATCCCCGGCAAGAGCCTCTCGCCGCACGTGCTGCGGCACGCCTTCGCGACCCACCTCATCAACCATGGCGCCGATTTGCGCGTGGTGCAGATGCTTCTTGGTCATGCGGACATCTCGACGACGCAGATCTACACGCATGTGGCGCGAGAGCGCATGAAGGCGCTGCATGCCAAGCACCATCCGCGCGGATGAAGCGGCCATCGCACACCGAAACGCCGGCCACGCAGTTCCTGCGGGAGCAGGGGGTCGCCTACACCGAGCACTTCTACGATTATGTCGAGCGCGGCGGCACGGCAGTGTCCGCGCAGTCGCTTGGCGTTCCGGAGCACGCCGTCGTCAAGACGCTCGTCATGGAAGACGACGCACGCCGGCCGCTCGTGGTTCTGATGCACGGCGACCGCCAGGTGTCGACCAAGAATCTCGCGCGCCAGGCCGGATGCAAGCGCGTCGAGCCTGCGCCGCCGGAGCGGGCGCAACGCCATTCGGGCTACCAGGTCGGCGGCACGTCGCCTTTTGGCACGCGAAAGCGCCTGCCGGTGTACCTGGAGCGCTCGATTCTGGAATTGCCGCGCATCTACATCAACGGCGGACGGCGCGGGTTCCTGCTGTGCATCGCGCCCGGCGACATCGTGCGCACGCTTTCGCCGCAACTCGTCGACGTGGCGCTCGAAGCCGGTGGCTAGGGTGCCGAGTTCGAAATCCGCGATGGTTTTCCTCGATCTCGGGACTTCGGCTGGTTTTGCCGAAGTCCCGAGACACGGCAACCACGGCGGTGCGCGGCGGGCCCTGTCCGTGCCCGGGCGCTGCTTCGGTGTCTCGTGATTCCCCGCAACTGCGAGAAGCGCGGGGAATCACGAGATCGGACAGAAAACGCGGAAACTTCGTACTCGAACCTGTGACTCCGCACGCTAGGTGCGCTTTCGCTCGATCGACACGCCGACCAGGCGGACGTTGGAGAGTATGCCGATCTTGGAGGCGCTCACCCTCACCCAGGGTGCCGCGAAGTCCTCGAGCAGCAGTTGCGCGATGCGATCCGCGAGGGTTTCGACGAGACGAAACTGGGCGCTCGCCGCGAGCGCCCGGATCCTGAGCACCACCTGCTCGTAATCGATCGTATCGGCGACGCGGTCGCTCGCGAACACCTCGTCACCCGGCAACCCGATGTCGAGGTCGATCGAAACCGTCTGCTGCACGTGCCGCTCGCGCTTGTGGATGCCGATCAGCGCGTCGACACGCAGGTCGCGGATGAGGATGGAGTCCATGAACGCGGGGATTATAGAATCCGGGCGTCATGCAGACGGCCTTAATTGCGATCGGCGCGTACCTCCTCGGCTCGGTCTCGTTCGCGATCGTCGTGAGCCGCGTGATGGGCCTGCCGGATCCGCGCGCCTATGGATCGGGAAATCCGGGCGCAACCAACGTCCTGCGCTCGGGAAACCGAACCGCGGCCAGTTTGACTCTCGCTGGCGACGCAGCGAAAGGCTGGCTCGCGGTATGGCTCGCGATCATTTTGACGGCGCAACCGCCTGCGACGGGCATCGATGCGCCGCTCGCCGGCCTGTGCGCGTTCGTCGGACACGTGTTTCCGGTGTTTCACGGTTTCAAGGGCGGGAAAGGGGTCGCGACCGCCGCCGGCGCGCTGATCGGCATCGACCCGTGGCTGGGACTGGCGACGCTCGCGAGTTTTGGCGTGGTGGCGCTATTCTTTCGGATGGTTTCGCTCGCCTCGATCATCGCCGCGCTGTTTGCCGCCAGTTACGCGTTCTGGCTGTTCGGCACCGCGCCGGTGACCGCAGCCGTGGCGATCATGGTTGCGCTGCTGATATCGCGGCATCGCGACAACATCCTGCGGCTGCTGCGAGGCGAGGAGCGCCGCATCGGGGAGAAGAGTCAATGAGAATCCTGGTCCTGGGTGCAGGCGCGGTCGGCGGGTACTTCGGCGGCCGCATGACGCAGGCCGGCGCCGACGTCACCTTCCTGGTTCGGCCGAAACGCGCCGAAGCACTGGCGCGCGACGGACTTCGCATCCGCAGCAGGTTCGGCGACTGCACGCTGAACGTGCAGTGCGTCACCGCGGAGCGGGTCGAAGCGCAGTTCGATGTTGCCCTGCTCACCGCGAAGGCGTTCGACCTCGACGGTGCGATGGAGGCGGTCGCGCCTGGACTGCGCGCAACGGGGCTCGTCCTCCCGCTCCTCAACGGCATGTCCCACCTCGCGCGCCTGGACGAGCGTTTCGGGCGCGAACGCGTGCTCGGCGGCGTGGCATACATCGCGGCGACTCTCGCGCCCGACGGGGAGATCCGTCACCTGAACGACTTTCATCGGCTCGTCTTCGGGTCGCGGTTTCCCGAGCAGCGCCCGGCGTGCGACGCGCTCGCGCAGGCGCTCGCGGGCGTCGCGTTCGACTGGCAGCAGCGCGACGATGTCGAACAGGCGATGTGGGACAAGTGGGTGCTGCTTGCGTCGCTTGCGGGAATCACCTGCCTGATGCGCGCGCACGTCGGGGACATCGTAGCGACGCCCGACGGGGCGCGCCTGACGCTGGCGCTGCTCGCCGAGAGCGCGGCGGTCGCGGAAGCGATGGGTCATCCGACGCCCGAAAAGACGCTCGCGAACTATCGCGACCTGCTGACACAGAGGAACTCCGCATTTTCCGCGTCGATGCTCCGTGACATCGAGGCGGGCGGGCGAACGGAGGGCGATCACATTCTCGGCGCACTGCTTTCGCTTGCGCGCGAGCGGGGCGTGCCGGCTCCGCTGCTCGAGATCGCAACGACGCACCTTGGCGCCTACGCGGCGCGCCGGCAGCGCGAAGCCGCCGGCTAATGTGCCGGGTCCGAACTCCGTGGTGGTCTTCTCCGATCCCGGAGACTTCGGCCGTTGTTGCCGAAGTCCCGGGACACGGCAGCCACGGCGGTGCGCGGTGGGCCATGTTCGTGCCCGGGGGCTGCTTCGGCGTCTCGTGATTCCCCGCAACGGCGAGAAGCGCGGGGAATCACGAGATCGGAGAAAAACCAGGATATTCGTAGGCGAACTTGTGACCCAGGACGCTGGCGTGCCGAGTCCGAAATCCGTGAAGGTTTTCTCCGATCCCGGGACTTCGGCCGTTGTTGCCGAAGTCCCGGGACACGGCAGCCACGGCGGTGCGCCATGTTCGTGCCCGGGGGCTGCTTCGGCGTCTCGTGATTCCCCGCAACGGCGAGAAGCGCGGGGAATCACGAGATCGGAGAAAAAACGCGCAACATCCGTATGCGAGCCTGTGACTCGGGACGCTAGGATTCCGTCCCGAGCGAATCGAGCGCCCAGCGAGGCCGAACCGTGAACGCGTGGTCGGCCTTGGATTCGTTCGGGGCCGTCTCCGCGCGCAGACGAAGCCCCGCGGCAAAGGCGATCATGGCGCCGTTGTCGGTGCAGTACGCAGGGTCCGGGTAAAACACTTCGAACCCGCGCCTGGCCGCCGTTGCATCGAGCGCGGCGCGCAACTGCGCGTTGGCGCCGACACCTCCGGCGACCACGAGGCGGGACAGTCCGGTGACGCTCATCGCGAGGCTGCATTTCGCGACCAGTACCTCCACGATGGCATCCTGAAACGCGCGCGCGGCATCTTCGCGGAAATTCCCGTCGCGCTCGGAGGTGCGCACGAGTTGCAGCACGGCGGTTTTCAAGCCGGAAAAACTGAATTCCAGATCGCCGCTCGAAATCATCGGGCGCGGAAGCCGGTAGCGGCCGGGCCTCCCCGTTTCGGCGAGGCGTGAAAGCGCTGGCCCGCCGGGATAGCCCAGGCCAAGCAGCTTTGCGGTCTTGTCGAACGCCTCGCCCGCAGCGTCGTCCTGGGTTTCGCCAAGCAAGGTGTATTTACCGACCCCGTCGACGCGCATCAGTTGCGTGTGGCCGCCGGAGACGAGCAGGGCGACGAAAGGAAACTCCGGCGCGCGCTCTGCCAGCAGCGCAACGAGCAGGTGGCCCTCGAGATGGTGAATGCCAAGAGCCCGAATGCCGAGCGCAAATGACAGCGCGTGTGCAAACGAGGCGCCGACCAGCAGCGCGCCTACGAGGCCCGGTCCTTCCGTGTACGCGACGGCGGCAAGGTCGCGGACGTCCCTCCCGGTCTGCCGAAACAGGCCCCGGCTGAGCGGAACGAGCCGCCGGATGTGGTCGCGAGACGCGAGTTCCGGGACGACCCCGCCGTAGGCTTCGTGCATCGCCACCTGTGAATGCACCGCGTGCGCCAGCAACCGCCGCGACTCCAGGTCGAACAGCGCTACGCCAGTCTCGTCGCAGGAAGTCTCGATTCCGAGGATCAGCATGGCAGCGGGATTCTAGACGGGGTCTGGCGCGGCTCTCCGGAATCCAGATATAATTCAACGGTTTTTTGGTCACCGAGGGATTGAATGCCGACCGTACGCGTCAAGGAAAACGAGCCGTTCGAAGTGGCGATGCGCCGGTTCAAGCGGACCGTGGAAAAAACCGGGCTGCTGACCGAATTGCGCGCCCGCGAGTATTACGAGAAGCCCACCTCCGAGCGCAAGCGCAAGCTCGCTGCGGCGGTGAAGCGGCATCACAAGCGGCTGCGCAGCCAGATGCTGCCGCCGAAGCTTTTCTAGGACCGATTCTGCGACACGCGGCACGGAGCGCCCCGGCCACCCTGCCGGGGCGTTCGTGTTTCTGGGCGAGCGAACCAGCGAGCGGCGGGGACAAAGCGACTTGAGTCTCAAGGAACGCATCCAGGACGAGATGAAGGCGGCCATGCGCGCGCGGGACAGCGCGCGGCTCTCCGCGATCCGGCTGCTGCTTGCGGCCGTGAAGCAAAAGGAAATCGACGAACGCGTCACGCTGGATGACGCGGCAGTGATCGGGGTGGTCGAGAAAATGCTCAAGCAGCGCCGCGAGTCGATCGCCCAGTACGAACAGGCCGCCCGTGAGGACCTGGCGAGGGTCGAGCGCTTCGAGATCGGCGTGCTGGACGCTTACCTGCCGAAGCAGATGGATGCCAGCGAGATCGAACAGGCCGTGACTGCGGCCGTGGCGGAATCCGGAGCGCAGGGCGTCCGCGACATGGGCAAGGCGATGGCGCTGCTCAAGGCGAGACTCGCTGGGCGCGCCGACATGGCCAAGGTGTCGGCGATGGTCAAGGCGAGGCTCGGGGGCTGACGGGCGCTGCCGAGGCTGCGCCGCGGCACACCTATGGGGTCCGAACCCCGGTTCCGGGTTGTCTCCCGGTGATTTCCGAATCGTTCAAGCTGGATCTGCTGAACCGCGTCGACGTCGTCGAGGTGGTGGGGCGCCACGTTCAGCTTCGCCGGGCCGGCGCGAACCAGCTCGGGCTTTGCCCGTTCCACAACGAAAAGACGCCCTCGTTCACGGTCAGCCCGGCCAAGCAGTTCTACCACTGCTTCGGTTGCGGCGCGCACGGCAACGCGATCGGTTTCCTCATGAGTTATTCCGGGCTGGGCTATGTCGACGCGATCAAGGAACTCGCCGCGTCGGTCGGAATGCAGGTGCCCGAATTCCAGCCGCGCTCTCCCGAAGAGGCGCAGCGCCGCGAGCGCGAAGGCGATCTGCAGTCGGTGATGGAGCGCGCGATGGAGTTCTATCGCGGCGAACTGAAGAAATCGCCTCGCGCGATCGAGTATCTGAAGGGCCGGGGATTGTCGGGCGAAATCGCGGCGCGCTTCCGGATCGGGTACGCACCCGACGACTGGCAGGGGCTGCGCGGCGCGTTTGCTTCGTACGACGGCAAGGAACTGGTCGAGTGCGGACTCGTCGCAGAGGGCGAGGGCAAACGCTACGACCGGTTCCGAGACCGCATCATGTTTCCGATCCTGAGCGTGCGCGGCGCGGTGATCGGGTTCGGCGGGCGCGTGCTGGAGGCGGACAAGGGCGCCGAAGGCGCCGATCGCGCGTCGCCGAAATACCTCAACTCGCCGGAGACGCCGCTGTTCGAAAAAGGGCGCGAAGTCTACGGCCTGGTGCAGGCGCGCGAAGCGATCCGCGCGGCCAACCGGGTGCTCGTGGTCGAGGGATACCTCGACGTCGTTGCGCTGGCGCAGTTCGGGATTGGATACGCCGTGGCGACGCTCGGAACGGCGACGACCCCGATCCACATCTCGAAGTTGCTTCGTCTTTCCGACGAACTCGTGTTCTGCTTCGACGGCGATTCGGCCGGACGCAAGGCCGCCTGGCGCGCACTGGAGACGAGCCTCCCGCTGGCGACCGACGCGAAACCCATTCGGTTCATGTTTCTTCCCGAAGGCGAGGACCCGGACAGTTTCGTGCGCAGCCAGGGAAAGGAGGCCTTCGAGCGGCGGATCGGCCAGGCGCGGACGCTTTCGGACCACCTGCTCGGCGAGTTGCGCGTAGAAGCGGACCTCGACACTGCGGAAGGGCGTTCCCGTTTCCTGCTCCGGGCGAAGCCGTTGCTCGGGAGAGTCGCTGCACCGATTCTGAAACTGCAGCTGGTGAAATCCGTGGCCGAGTTGGCGCGGGTCTCGCAGGCCGAGGCCGAGCAGTTGCTCGAGGTGAGGCCCACCGCAGCGCCCGCGCGGGCTGCACCACCGCGCATCGAGCGCAGCGCGGTGACCCTCGAGTGGCGACTGCTGGTTCGCGCGTTCGCCAAACCGTCGCTCGCCCGCGAGATCGATCCCGGCTTGCTCGTTCGGAGCGACGAGGATTCGGGGGCGCTCAAGGAACTGATCGGGCTGGCGAGCGGTCTGCAGGATCCCGACGCTCTCGATGACCGGATGATGGCGGACCTGATCCGCGACGCGCGGCACAGCGAAATTCTTTCGCGCGCCCAGGCGCACCTGAGAATGGAGCTCAAACTGGAACCCGAAGCCGCGATCGCGGAGTTCCAGGAGTTCCTTGCCGCGCTGCGAAAGCGCGAATCGCAGGAGGATCAGCGTCTGCGCGAAAAGGTGCTCAAGGGAATCGCAACGCCCGAGGAGCGCGCCCGCTATCTCGAGCAGACCGGACTCCAGGAGCGCGGGCGACCCGGGGAGGCGTGAATTTGATAGACTCGCCGGTTTTCCAGAAATCCGCGACGCCGAGGTAACGATGGCCAAAGACAAGCGCAAACGCACACCCAAGTCCACGCCTACGGCAAAGAAGAAACCCAAGGCAATCAAGCGCTTGGTGACGAAGCGCGCGATCCGCGCGCGCCCTGCGCAAAAGCCGAAGAAGGCGCCGCAGGCGCGCCGCGCCAGGACGCTCCGCGCCCCGACCAAACCCTCCCGCGCGCCGAGCAAACCCGCGGCCCGTAGACCGGCCAAGGAACCGCTGCAGGCACGCAAGGGCCGTCCAGGCGCCAAGCCCGTTACTGCGGCCGCCGCGAAAGCGCTCGATCGCAAGGGCAAACCGACCATCCGGAGCACGAAGAAGGCGCTGGAAGTTCTCGAGGCCAAGGTCAACGAGGGGCTCAAGGCATCTCGCGCAAAGGGCGGACGCCCGCCCCGCAAGGGCCGAAAGGGCGAATGGCTGCTCGCTACGGCGGAGGCGCCCCGCGTCGACCCGGAAACCCGGCGCACGCGCCTGAAGAACCTGATCAAGCTGGGCAAGGAGCGCGGTTTTCTCACCTATTCGGAGATCAACGATCACCTGCCGGACGACCTCGTCGACGCAGAGCAGATCGAGGCAATCATCTCGACCTTCGGCGACATGGGGATCCAGGTGTTCGACCAGGCGCCGGATCAGGAAACTCTGCTGATCGCGGAGCAGTCGCCGGTCGCTTCGGCGGACGAGGACGTCGAGGAGCAGGCCGAGGCGGCTCTTTCCACGGTCGACTCGGAGTTCGGCCGCACCACCGACCCGGTGCGCATGTACATGCGCGAAATGGGTTCGGTCGAACTGCTCACGCGCGAAGGCGAAATCGAAATCGCGAAGCGCATCGAGGAGGGCCTGCGGCACATGGTGCTGGCGATCTCGGCGTGCCCCACCACGATTCGCGAAATCCTCGATCTCGCCGAAAAAGTCGAGAAGGAGGAGTTGCGCATCGACGAGGTGGTCGACGGCCTGATCGATCCCAACGCGAAGGATGATTTCGATCCGCGCAAGGCCGAGGCGGCCGACGACGACGAGGAAGCGGTCGAGGAAGAGGAACTCTCCGAGGAAGACGAGGCCGCCGCGCAGACCGCGAGCCTGCTGCAGCTGCGCACCGCGGCGCTGGAGAAATTCGCGCGCGTCCGCCGCCTGTTCGAAAAGCTGAAGCGGGTGCTCGAAGCCAAGGGCTCCAAGGACAAGGATTACCTGCGGGTGCGCGACCAGATCAGCACCGAGCTCATGACGATCCGGTTCACCGCGCGCACGGTCGAGCGCCTGTGCGACAGCGTGCGCGGCCTGGTGGAGGAACTCCGTTCGCACGAGCGCGCGATCCACGACATCTGCGTTTACAAGGCGCAGATGCCGCGGCAGCATTTCATCAAGGTGTTCGCCGGCACCGAGGGCTCGAAGCGCTGGCTGACGACGGAGCTCAACGCCGGGAATGCCTGGGTCGAGTCGCTCACGCGCCTCGAGCCGTCGGTTCTGGAGTTGCTCGGAAAAATGCAGGGCGTGCAGCAGAAGATCGGCATTCCGATCCGCGATCTGAAGGACATCAACAAGCAGATGTCCACGGGCGAAGCCAAGGCGCGGCGCGCCAAGCGCGAAATGACGGAGGCCAACCTGCGCCTGGTGATTTCGATCGCGAAGAAGTACACCAACCGGGGGCTGCAGTTCCTCGACCTGATCCAGGAGGGCAACATCGGCCTGATGAAGGCGGTGGACAAGTTCGAATACCGCCGCGGCTACAAGTTCTCGACCTACGCGACGTGGTGGATCCGCCAGGCGATCACACGCTCGATCGCGGACCAGGCGCGCACCATCCGCATTCCGGTGCACATGATCGAGACGATCAACAAGATGAACCGCATTTCGCGACAGATCCTGCAGGAAACCGGGCAGGAACCGGACCCGGGCACGCTCGCGATGCGCATGGAAATGCCCGAGGAGAAGATCCGCAAGATCCTCAAGATCTCGAAGGAGCCGATCTCGATGGAAACGCCGATCGGCGACGACGACGACTCGCATCTCGGGGATTTCATCGAAGACCAGTCGACCATGGCGCCTTCGGACGCCGCGGTGTACGGGTCCCTGCGCGACGTCACCAAGGAGGTGCTCGACACGCTCACGCCGCGCGAAGCGAAGGTGCTGCGCATGCGTTTCGGCATCGAAATGTCGACCGACCACACGCTGGAAGAGGTCGGCAAGCAGTTCGACGTCACGCGCGAACGCATCCGGCAGATCGAGGCGAAGGCGCTGCGGAAACTGCGCCACCCGTCGCGCTCCGAGCGGCTGAAGAGCTTCCTCGACCAGGAAGGCGGTTAGGCGCGCCCGGATGACGAGACCAGGGCCGCGCGAGCGGCCCTGGTTTTTTGCGGTAAGCTTTTTCCGCGGGCCGGTAGCTCAGCTGGTCAGAGCAGGGGACTCATAATCCCTTGGTCCCTGGTTCGAATCCAGGCCGGCCCACTCAACCGATCAACGACTTAGCTACCAGTCTCAGAACCGGCTTTGGCCCACCGTGTCGAAAACGTGTAATTTGCGGCACGTTTACGGCACACTCAGACTCGATCCGCGTTGCAGCTGCGGCCAAGTGATCCGTTGCGAACTTCGCGTAGCGGTCCACCATACACCTTGATTTCCAGCCACCTAGCTCCTTGAGTTCGTCGGTCGATGTTCCGGCCTGACGATGCCAAGACGCCCAGGTATGCCGCAAATCGTGGAATCGCAGGTCCCCTAGTTGAGCCAGCCGCACCGCCCGTTGCCACGCCGTGTTCGTCAGCTCATACCGAATCGGCTTGCCACGGAACGTGAAGCAAAACTCCGGGTGCTTCCCGCGTTCCCCTTCCAACACCGCTACTGCGTTGCGATTCAACGGTACGCCCCTCGGCGTTCCATTCTTGGTCTGGTCGAGCCACGCGGTCCTGCGTTCCAGGTCCACCCGATCCCATTCCAAGCCTGCTATCTCTCGCGCACGGCACCCCGTAGCGAGAGCAAACCGGACCAGAGCCGCCAAGTGAGGAGGGCAGAAGGATAAGAGCCTCGCCGCTTCCTCTTTCGTCAGCCACCGGTCCCGCTCGACCTCGCCGGACAAAAGCCGCACCTTGGGAATGGAATCGAGCCATTGCCAATCGAAGTGAGCCATCCGAAGGATGCTGCGAACAAGCGCCAGACAACGATTGATTGTTGCCGGTTTGTTCCCCTTCTTCGTCTCGCCCTCGACAATGGACCAGACCACATCCCCGTTTATGTCGTTAAGCCGAAAACGCCCGAGATAGGCATCGAGCTTGCGACACAACCGGCGCTGCTTCTCTACGTCCCGCAAATGCGCCTTCAGCGAGAGATACCGGACAACGGCTTCCTGCCAACTGCGCTTGGGTTTGATCCCGAGATAGCCTGCCTGGTAAGCCTCATGCTGCAGCTTTGCTAGGTAGGCTTCGGCTTCTTCCCGGTTTTCAGTCCCAGTGCTTGCTCGTAGGCGTTGGCCGTTTGGTAATGCAACATCGATCCACCAGAAACGAGAGTCCCGCCGCCGATGGAGTCCGGACTTACGGGCCATGAACACTCCTTTCTGGCCCGCCCTCGGCGCTTATATTCTTCGAGCCACGCATCCAGGTCAACCACGTCGTACACGATCCGGCGACCGAACCTGACCGAAGGCACCTGCAGCTCGGCAAGCAGCGTGACCCCGATCCCGAGATAAGCCGCCGCCTGTTCCTTCGCGAGACAACGGGCCGCGGGCAGCCGCAATAGCCCCGCTTCCCCATCACTCACCCCTTGAGGCGCGGTAATAGTCGGTTGCATCGCGGTCCACCTTGTCGCTTGTTTCGGCGTCCCGCTTGACGCTCCGAACGTTGCGCAGCGTGTTGTACTGCCTCGCCTTGAGCGCCACCTCTTGCGCGACGTAATCCTCAAGGCCGATGGACAGATATTCCTTGCAGCGCAATTCATGGAATTGCTGCGCCTGCTTGATGAACTCCGCTTGTCCTTCGGCAAACTCCCACAGAGAAGGTTTGTCCTTCACCCGATTGCTTGCGATAAAGCTCGTCAGGAGGGCCAGGTACAGCCGAAACAGCCGATCCAATGACGGAATCCGGGCGGGCGAAAACGTGCGCGCAAGGGACGTGTCTGCGGTGCTCCACTGGATGCCCGCCAATCGTGCCCAGAGCGGGTGCGTCGGCCACCTCGCGCGATTACTGTCCCCGGTTTGCGGAACTGCCAGCCGTAGCCAGGTCTGCGTTGCATACGCCCAGATCCCGCCCAGCTCGCGCATGAGCCCCTTAAAGCTCTGGATGCCGAGCTGATGCAGCACCTCTCGCACAGCTTGGAATTCCAGCCGCCACACTCGCCTATTCGGGTCCATGCCCGACCGTTTCCAAAGCTCGACAAAGTACGTCTTGTGGCTCTTAAGGATTTCGAGTGACTTGTTGTAGAGCCTGCAGCTGATCGGTCCACCTTGGCCGACGGTGTAGCCCGAGAACTCGCCCCGCACCGAATACGTATTGATCGACCCCGAGCGCGTTACCCACGCAGCACGTGGCCACCCTTCCATTTCGATATCGGATTGGAAGTCCACATAGAGATCGACCCTGCTTACCGTCGGCGTCGCGTCGGCATTCCCGAGCGTGACCATGATCGCGTTCAGCTCGTCCACTGCCGCCACCGGCCCGACGTGCGCGAGGTATTCGCTGGAGATCTTTACGTAGCCAAGGGGCAGCGCCCGACTACCGCTTGAAGACAACGCAATGCGGAACGCCTTGTCTTCCAGGACGTAGGCGAACCCGCCGTGACCTACGCCCCGTTGCCCTCGGTCCGAGACTTCGAAGATGTGTCCCTGGACCTCCCACTGCGCCAAGGCCCGTTCCTTGGGATCTCGATTTTGCGCCTGGAGCTTCTTCCCCGAGATCTCGAAATCCACGTGGGGGTCGATTTCCCCGTAATAAGACAAGTAGAGGCTATCGACCCCGATGAGAAGGACCCTGACCTGGCATCCTTCCATGTACGACTTGGATGCTGTGTTACTGGACTGCGCATCCGTGCTGCCGGAGGCCGGGGCGTCCGCTGGCGCGTCCGCTCCCGGCTCCGACACTCCAATCCGCTCGTTTCCGCCCCCCCGCTTCGCCCTACCTGGGCCAGGTTGATCTTTCTCCACGCATCACCTCTATATCCGCGGCAGGCATGCCGAATTGGCTTCCTGCAACGGATACCGAAGCTATGCGCCTTGTCCCCTCGCTTCGACCACCTCAAATCGCGATTTCAGGTGGTGGACTTTCGCTTGGACGCGTAAAAGTGTTTCCGTAGTGCCTTCTCTGGGCTTGCCGACGGAGGCGCTTTGTATATTTCAGGTTTCTTCAAGAACAGATCCCGCAATTGCTCATCCGAGATCGACTCCACGCCCACTTCGCGCAACGTCTGAATCGCAAGTCGCACGTTCCTAAGGTACCTTGCCTGTCTCTGGGTACGCCCCTCTAGTGCGCGGCCCAGCGCCCTTAAGAACTTCTTCTCGCCCAGGATCGTCGCTTTACTGATGCGTACTCCAACCGAGGGACACGACACGACACTTGGGTCAATTCGAACCGCTTTGAATAAGCTCGCGTCGTCACCTTCGCGGGCAGCAGCTACTAGCTCGTTGATGTAACGACCCCACACGAGCAGCGAATCCAGCGAACGCTCCAACGACATTGCGACATTGATCGCGTGAAACAGTTTGAACCCCTCCACTGGTTCCAGCTGGTCGAGAACAGAGTCATCCGTCCACATCTTGAGGATCTCACCCTGCGGGTCGTCACTCCTGACCGCTTCCTGCACCAACTTTCCCATTCCAATTGCCTTCAACAGCACCGCAAGATGCTGCTCGATGGGCAATTCATACAGCAACGCCCACCAAACGCCGTCCTCCTCGACCGCCGCTTTGGCTTTCGGCTTCGTTTTCACGTCCGCAAGAAACTCATTACGGAGCGCTTCGAACACCGGCATTAAAGCAATTAGTTGCCGAATCTGATCGGTCGAGAGTCTCCCAAATTGCTTTGCCGTCATTTCTTCCTCTCAGTCTGCGTAGCTCAAATCTCAGTAGCGTGCCGCCGCCCTACACCCTACGAATCATTTTGGGTTTCAGTAATCCTTCGCCTAGCGGCGACGACCCCTCCTGCACCACACGGGGCTCTTCGCAGCCAGCGCGGGCATGTCGTACCGGTTACAATGTAACCCCTCAGTAGACGCCACTACGGGTGGAGATTCCCATGCAGTCGTCTCTAGCAATCAAGCACTTTCGCGGCCTAGACAACGTTAAGCTCGATGGCCTATCGCACGTTAACGTTATTTCTGGCAAGAACAACGTCGGTAAGACGGCGTTGCTAGAAGCAGTATTCCTCTACTCGGGCGCGTACAACCCGGCATTGGCGATGACTCTAAACGCCAATCGTGGCCTAGGTCAGGTCAGAGTTGAATTCGGTTCGACGGCGCGAGATACGCCTTGGGACTCGCTCTTCCATCACTTCGACAGTCAGCAAACAATCGAAATAATAGGTATCGATGAAGCTAGAGATTCGCGCTCCTTGCGGCTCTCCGTTGTTCGTGATCACGTTGAGATGTCCGGATTGCGCAAGTCAGTACGTGAAACCTACGAGGCGTCGGCTGATGTACCTTGGGCGTCAGTCTCGGTCAAGGTATTGAAGCTCGAAGTGCAGCACGGCAAGCGAACTTCGCAAAAGTATTTCTTGATTCTGGACGCGCGCGGTATGCGTTCTGAACCAACTCCGCCAACCGCGCCTTACCAAGGGTACTTTTTAGGCTCGCGTACAGCTTGGGACTCTGCAGGTGATGCCGACCGCTATGGACGGTTACTACGCCGTGGTGACGATACCGCGGTACTAGATGTACTCAAAATCGTAGAGCCGAAACTAAAGGCGCTGTCGGTAATTGTCGAAGGCGGCGTTCCAATGCTCCATGGTGACGTAGGAATGCCGAACGTCCATTTTGTTCCCCTCCCAATCCTTGGCGAGGGATTTACAAGGCTTGCCAGCATTGCCATTTACATCGCGTCGGCTCGTGGCGGCGCGTTAATGGTCGACGAGATTGAGAACGGTCTGCATCATTCAATCCTACTACCGGTCTGGAAGGCGATTGGAAAGCTATCCCGAGAGTTAGGGGTACAAGTATTTGCGACCACTCATAGTTTTGAATGCATTGCCGCCGCACATGGAGCGTCGCTTGCTGCCGATGGTTACGGTTTCTCTCTCTACCGACTTGAGCATCAACCAGGTGGCGTTCAGGCAGTTACGTACGACAAGGACTCTCTCGAGGCATCGCTAAAGATGGGTTTAGAAATTCGCTAGTGGCTGTAGAAATTGAAATCAAGCTTCCCAATATCCTTGTCGTTGAGGGCAAGGACGAGCTTAATTTCTTTGCTGAATTGCTTAGAAATCAAGGCATACAAGGCGTACAGATCCTAAATGTGGCTGGTAAGGACAACATAGGGCCAGGTCTAAAGGCCATCGCGAAGGCACCGAACTTTAAGTCTCTCGTCACAAAAGTCGGAATTGTTAGAGACGCGGACGACAACTTCAACGAAACATTTGGCAAAATTCAAGCGGCGCTGCGAGGCGCAAATTTGGATGTACCAACTCAACCACTAGTACCTACCACTGGCACACCAGCAGTAAATGTATTCATTTGCCCTGCTCTCAATACTGGGGGCGCACTTGAAGATTTATGCATTGCATCCGTGCAAAACGACCCCGCCATAAAGTGTGTTGACGACTACGTCAATTGCTTAGTGGCGCAAAAGATCAACTCGTCAAAATCCGTGTCCAAGGTAAAAGTCCAAGTACTTCTCGCGTCCCGCGTTAATGGTAGGGGTACACCCGTAAGAAATATGGGCGAAGCTGCTCTTTCTAAGCAATGGGATTGGACCCAAGAAGCGTTCGCCGATGTGAAGCAGTACACACTAACTACATTTGGGTGATGTCGACCCCAAAAGTGCAGAAGTGGGAACGTGACGAAAACGTGCCGTTACTACGTGTATTGGCGGGCGTTAGCGAGTGAGGGCGGGCCGTCAATACAACAAGTTAGAGAATCGCTTTCAACTCATAATCCCTTGGTCCCTGGTTCGAATCCAGGCCGGCCCACTAGCATCCCGAACGACGCGGCGCAGACCTGACCAGTTCGCTGCGGACGCGAGCGCACCGCAGGTCTTCGAACTCAGGCCCCCACCATCGCCAGCCCGCCGTTGCAGAGCAGGAACTGTCCGGTGATGAAGCCGGACTCCTCGCTCGCGAGGAATAGCGTCGGGCCGACCATGTCCTTGGGCTGCGCGATGCGCGCAAGCGGCGTCTGCTGCAGGATGACTTCGCGGCGGCCGGACTTCCAGTCGTGGCGGTTCTTCAGCGCTTCGGTTTCCATGAAGGCCGCGCCGAGCGTATTGACGCGCACGTTCGGGGCAAAGGCGCGCGCATAGGACTTGGTGAGGCCGATCACGCCGTACTTCGCCGCCGCGTACTGCGGCGCGCGGGGGCTTCCGGCGATGACCACCTGGGAGCCGATGTTGACGATGGCGCCGCCCGGCCGCGTCATCATTTTCGAGCCCACTTCGTGGATCATGAACATCGTGCCCTTGATGTCCACCTCCAGCGTATGGCTGACGACTTTTTCGTCCATTTCGCGCCAGGACGTCTGCTCGAGCGCCATGTCACCCACGTTGTTGACGAGCACGTCGATGTGCCCGAACTCGCCGAAGGCCTTCTCTGTCATCCGCTGGACGTCCGCGAGGCTGGCGATGTTGCCCTGCACGAGCAGCGCCTCGCGGCCGAGTTTCCGTACGTCCGCCACGGTTTCCTCAGCGCCTGCGGCCGAACTGTTGTAGTGCACGACGATATGCGCACCTTCCGCCGCGAACGCACGCGCAAGCTCGGCGCCAAAGCCGCGGCCGGATCCGGTGACGAATACGGTCTTGTCCTGAAATCGGGTCGCGGTCATGACGGCCGTCGCCTCACGCGCTCACGCGATCGACGAGTCCCTTGAACTCCTCGTCGGTCAGCAGGCCGCGCTTGCGGATGGCCATCTGCTTCACGTCCTCCAGCAGGCGCGCATAGGAAACCTCGGGAGCGTTCAACTTGAGTTCTTCGCACTTGATTTTGATCGAGGCGAGACCGCTCTTCTTGCCCAGTACGATGCCGCGGCGCGCATCCAGCAGCGTGGAGGAATACGGTTCGATCGCCTCGGGAATGTGAAACTGCGCAGCCACCGCTCCGGTTTCGCGCACGAAGAGATTTCTGCCGACGACGCTCTTCCAGGGCTCCAGCTGGTACCCCGCGATTTCCCGAACGCGCTGGGAGGCGGCGCGCACGCGATCGAGGCGAATGCCGGTGTCGACCTGGTAGAGCATTTCGAGGGCCGCGGCGATCTCCGGCAGATTGGCGTTGCCTGCGCGTTCCCCGATTCCGTCGATCGTGCCGTGGATCCAGTTGGCGCCCGCACCGGCCGCTGCCACGGCGCAGGCGGTTCCCAAACCGAAATCGTTGTGCCCATGGAAGTGGATCGGCACGCTGGGACCGAACCACCCGCGGATTCGGCCCAACAGGTAGACCACTGCTTCCGGCGTCGCGATGCCGAGCGTGTCCACGACGACGAATTCGGACGCGCCGGCGTCGCGCGCGGTCTTGTACACCCGCTCGAGGAACGCGAAGTCGGCGCGCGAGGAATCGACGCCAAAGAAAGCGACCTGGATTCCCTTGTCGGCGCCGAATTTCACCGCCTTCGCAACCCGGTCGAGAACGGACTCCTGCGAGACTGAGAGCGCCGACAGTTTGTAGTTCGAAACCGGCGCTTCGACGACGGTGTGGCGCATGCCCAGATCGGCGACCGCCGCGACGTCTTCGACCAGCGCCCGCGCGAATCCCCAGATTTCTGCCTTCAATCCGGCCGCCTGGATTTTCCGGATCGCCGCGCGGTCGTCCTCGGACACGCGGGGAAACCCCGCTTCGATGCGCCCGACGCCCAGTCCGTCGAGCAGGCGCGCGATCTCCAGTTTCTGATCCGGGTCGAAGATCGTGCCGACCGATTGCTCGCCGTCGCGCAGCGTCGTGTCGTAGAAGCGCGGTGCCTGGATCGATCGCCCGGCGAGCGCGAGGCCGTTGAGCGTTCCGGACCAGACCTTGGTTCTGTCGAGGGCGGCCATGCTCAGAATCCCATCCAGGCCGGCGCGGGCACGCCGTGCCCTTCCCGCCACGATACGACGCGATTGCGCAGAATGCCGATCTTCTCGATCTCCGCTTCGATCACGTCCCCGGGCTTCAGGTACCAGGCCTGTGGATCGGCGCTGAACGCCGCGACGCCAGAGACGGTTCCCGTGGTCACGATGTCGCCCGCCGAGTAGCCGGCGGGAGAGAACTTCGACAGGATCTGCGGAATCGTGACCGACATGTGGCTCGAGTTCGAGACCTGCCGCTTCTCGCCGTTGACCCGCAGTTCCAGCGCCAGGTTGTACGGATCGGGGATCTCGTCGGCGGTGACGATCCACGGCCCGAAGGGGCAGAAGGTGTCGATCGACTTGCTGAAGACGAAATTGGACGACTGCATCTCGCGACGCTGGATGTCGCGCGCCGTGATGTCGTTGAAAATGATGTAGCCGGCGATGTAGTCCTTCGCCTGCTCGACGCTGAAGTGCTTGCCCGCTTTGCCGATGACGACGGCGAGTTCGAGTTCGTAGTCGAGTTCCCTGGTGAGGTGCTCGGGGTAGATGATCGGATCCTCGGGCCCGATGATCGCGTCCGGGTTCTGGTAGAACATGATCCACGGCTTGATCGCCGCCACCCAGTTGGCGCGATCGCCTTCCTGCGCGTGCTCGGCGTAATTGCCGGCGGTGTGGAAGATCTTCTTCGGAATGATCGGCGCCCGCAGCTTCACCTCGGAAAGCGGGAAGCGGCGCCTGGTCTTGCGCTGCTCTGCGACGACCTGAACGGGATGACCGAGCGCGAACAGCTCGCGCATGCCGGGGACGTCAAGCACGACGACGTCTTTTCCCTCGATGGCGCCGACGAAGGTGTCCTTGCCGGCAGATACGGTGACAAGTTTCATGTTGAACTCAGCTCCTCAGTCTCAGCGACGTTCGATTCACTCGGGGACGACGCCGACATCCTTGGCGAGTTTTGCCCAGCGCAGGTGTTCCGCTTTCAGGAATTCACCCAGTTGCGCCGGGGTCCCGGCGCCGCCGTCGGCGATGATGCCCAGATCGAACAGCCGTTTGACCATGTCCGGATCCTTCATGACCGCATCCAGGCCGGCGTTGAAGCGCTGGACGGCGTCGGCCGGCGTGCCATGTGGCGCGACGACCGCGTGCCAGCCCGAATACTGGAATCCTGGAAATGTCTCCCCAAGCGTGGGAACCTGATCCAAGCCGGGGACCCGCTTCGCCGAGGTGACCGCGAGCGGGCGCAAGGCGCCACGCTGCAGGTGCGCCATGGTCGCCGCGACGGCCTGGACCGTAACCTGCGTGCGCCCGGCAATCGTGTCGAGAATTCCGGGTTGCACGCCGCTGTAGGGAACGCTCACCATCTTCACCCCGGCACTGGAGGCGAGCATCTCGGCCATCATTCCGGAGAAGGACTTCGGTCCCTCGGTGGCCAGCGAAATCTTGTCCGGATTGGCCTTGGCGTAGTCGATCAACTCGCCGATGCTCTTGACCGGGAACGCCGGATTGGCCGCGACCACGAAGGGGCTGTGGCCGATCATGCCGATCGGTTCGAAATCCTTGCGCGGATCGTACGGCAGTGCCTTGAAGGTGTAGGCGTTGATGACCAGAGCCGCTGTCGTCGCGTAGTAAAAGGTGTAGCCATCGGCCGGCGCCTTGGCGGCCGCGAGCGCGCCGACGACGTTCTGCCCGCCGGGACGATTCTCGACCACGACGCTCTTGCCCCACTGCTGCGAGAGCCGGTCGGCGATGAGTCGCGCGACGATGTCGGGGCTCGATCCGGGGGGCTGCGACAACACCAGGCGCACGGGCTTGGTGGGCCAGGATTGGGCAGCGGCGGGACTCGCCGCGAGGGCGAGGAGCAGGCTGGTCAGTACGATCTTCAACATCGTGGTGTCCTCCTTGGACTCGGTTGCGGGATGTTAGGTGGGGTCTGATAATCCGAAAATGGGATTTGATGGATGTTCTGAATCCAAAGAATGGATATCAGCAGAATCGATCTGAACCTGCTCGTCGTCTTTGCGGCGCTCTACGAGCATCAAAGCGTGACGCGCGCCGGAATCGCGATCGGGCTGAGCCAGCCGGCGATGAGCGCCGCGCTCGCCAAGGTGCGCACGCTGTTCGATGACCGCCTGTTCGTGCGCGGCGGCGGCGGGATGAAACCGACCGCGCGGGCGGAAGCACTCGCGGACCCGGTTCGCCGGGTGCTCGAATCGGTGCGCTCCGAGATCCTGCAAAAGTCTCGCTTCGACCCGCGCACGACGACGCGCACGTTCACGATCGTCATGCCCGACATCGGCGAGATCGCCTTTCTGCCGAAGCTTCTCGCTCGACTCGGCGCGGAGGCGCCCGGCGCCGGCGTGAAGACCCTCGCGATGCCGCCGCCGGCGATCGAGCGCGCCCTGGAGACGGGCGTCGCGGACCTCGCGGTGGGCCTCTTCCCGGACCTGACCAAGGCGGGCTTCTATCAGAAGCGGCTCTTCCGCAATTCGTTCATCTGCGCAGTTTCGGCGGATCATTCGCGGCTCACGGACCCGTTGCCGTTGAAGAAGTTTCTCGAGGCCTCGCACGCCGTGGTCTGCCCGGAAGGCCGCACGCACGATCTGTTCGAGCGCGAACTGCAGAAGCTCGGCCACGTGCGGCGGGTCAAACTCGAAATTCCCCATTACCTGAGTCTTCCGACGATCATCGCCGCTTCCGATTTGGTTGCCACGGTGCCGCGGGACATCGGCGTCGCTTTTGCAAGCGTCGCGAGGCTGCGCCTTCTGGAGCCGCCGGTCAAAGTCGCCTTTGACGTCAAGCAATACTGGCACGAGCGCGCGCACAAGGACCCCGTGAACGTCTGGCTGCGACGCACGGTCAACGAGCTATTTCACGACTGAACTTCCCGGTTTGACCCGTGAACGACCGGCCGCCTACGCCGCGCGCGCAGTGCGCCGGTCGAGCAGCCACGCGAACCGGTCGAGCGACAGCAGGTGCACGTACAGGCGCGAGAGAATGCCCTTCTTCAGCAGGTTCTTCAGCTGCGCCGCATTGAGCGCTTCGAGCCTGGGCTCGGCGACGCGGTGCATGCCGGTGAGCTGCATCGCGCCGCCCTGGTTGAGCGTCGCCTGCATCGAGAACGGCTCGAGCAAAGCGTAGTCGGCGAGGATCGCGCACATCTCGTACGCGCGCTCGAGGTCGGCCTCGTACTCGGTGATCAGGCGCTCGAACGCCTTCCATTTCTCCACCGGCTGGCCCTGCGCGTCGAACAGGGTTTCGACCGCGCCCTCATCTGCATACTCCGTCTCGACGCAGATGAGCCGGTTCTGCTGCTCGACCTTGTCGAGCGTGACCTTGGCCATGCAAAACGGGTAGCGTCGCACGTAGGCCGGGCAGTAGACCTTCTTCGCCCACGTGTCGCCCTCGAGGAACAGGTTTTCGCCTTCCGTCAGGCCGAGCACCGCCACGATGGCGAAGGTCTTGCCGCCATCGCCGCTCGTGAAGACGATCGGGTAATCGTGCGCCACGGGAGCGAACTCGGTGAAGCTGATCGGGATCGCGTTCAACTTGCGCGCGAACTGCGGCACCTCGTCCGGCGCGGGCAGGCGCACTTTCTGGTCGCGCCGCAGCGGCGCGATGCTCTTGTATCCAAACGGAGGTGTGATCTGCATGTCCGGCATGATAGCGGAAGCGTTGTCCGCAAGGCCCCATCTCCGGTAGAATCCTCGCCCTCCAACGGGGTGGTAGCTCAGCTGGGAGAGCGCCGCGTTCGCAATGCGGAGGTCGAGGGTTCGATCCCCTTCCACTCCACCACTTCGCTGTCCAGCGAAGTCCGCTAAAATCCGATTTTCCAAATTTCTCATAGGGGAAATCGGATTTTCATGTCCAAAGTGGTCCAAAGCGAATTCGTGGAGTCCGACCCCAAAGTGAGGTCATTTTGCGGGTATCTCACTTTTGAGCTGCGGGTATCTGGCGGCGGGCCAAATGACTAGATACTCTAAGCGCCTGACCGTCGATGAAATCGAACGGGCCATGCCTGGCGATGGACCGATCCGTCTTTTTGATGGTGGTGGACTCCATCTGAAAATTTTGCACAGTGGAGGCAAGGTGTGGCGAATGAAGTATCGATTTCGCGGCAGGGAAAAGCAGCTGTCGTTCGGCCCCTATCCGGAGGTATCGATCAGTGAAGCGCGCGAGCGGCTGGAAACCGCTAAGAAACTACTGGCGCAGGGGGTCGACCCGGCGGTACTACGCCGCGAGCAAAAAGCGCGAGCGACGGGCGATTGGCTGGCGCAAGAAGGCGGTTCGAAATTTCATGTCGCCTTTGCCTTGGATGGCGGCGTAGAGATCTGGAAGGGTCGGGCTGTGGTGAGGCTAATACCTGACGAAGCACGAGCAGTCAAAGACCTGCTGACCAAATTGATCGCGTGAAGAATAGCCATGCGTCTAACCGATGCCGTAATTCGAAAAACCAAGTCGACCAACAAGCCCTTCAAGCTGTACGACGATCGTGGGCTGTTGATCTTGATTTCTCCGTCGGGCGGTAAGTGGTGGCGTTTCCGCTATCGTTCCGGCGGAAAGCACAAGACGCTTGCGTTGGGCGTATATCCGGACGTGCCGCTAGCGAAGGCGCGAGAAAAGCGTGACGAGGCACGAAAACTGTTGGCCGACGGAATTGATCCGGGTGAGCACCGCAAGGTCGAGAGAGAAGCGAAAATAGCTCGTGCGGCGAACGGCTTTGAGACGGTGGCGCGTGAATGGTTCGCAAAGTATTCGCCCGGGTGGGCCGTCGCGCACTCGGAGAAGATCATCAAGCGACTTGAGAACGATGTATTCCCGTGGCTCGGGAACCGACCCATTGCGGAGATAACTGCGCCGGAAGTGCTGAAGGTGCTTCGGCGGATCGAGGGCAGGGGAGCCTTGGACACCGCACATCGGGCTCACCAGAACTGCGGGCAGGTTTTTCGCTACGCCATTGCGACCGGTCGCGCGATACGCGACCCGTCCGCTGACCTGCGCGGGGCGCTGCCGCCAGCGAAACACGAGCACTTCGCGTCCATCGTCGAGCCTGCCAAGGTAGGGGAATTGCTGCGCGCGATCGACGCCTTTCAAGGCAGCTTCGCCGTGCAATGTGCGCTCCGTCTCGCCCCTATGCTCTTTGTTCGCCCTGGAGAGCTTCGGAGGGCGAAGTGGGCCGAATTCCATCTTGACAAGGCGGAGTGGCGCCTGTTCGTGACAAAGACCAAGACCGACCACATCGTCCCGCTATCGACGCAGGCCGTGGCGATTCTGCGCGAGCTGCACAAGCTGACCGGTCACAGACAACACGTCTTCCCTGGAGGCCAAGATCCGAAGAAGCCAATGAGCGAAGCGGCGGTGAACGCGGCCTTGCGCCGACTCGGTTATGACACAAGGACTGAAATCACGGGACACGGGTTCCGGGCGATGGCGCGAACCATCCTTCACCAGGAATTGGACTTCGCACCCGAGCTGATCGAACACCAGTTGGCGCATCGTGTTCCTGATTCGCTGGGCTCGGCTTACAACCGAACAAAATTCATCCCGCAGCGGCGCGCGATGATGCAGCGTTGGGCGGACTATCTGGTGAGGCTCAAGGCTGGCGCCGAGATAATTTCACTGCACGGCCGCACACAGTAGGGCTGGACCCGGTTTCGCGGCCGGTAGCGAGGGCGCTAACGTACCCGGGAGCACTTCGTGGCAATGTCCCGGAACTCCGGAGCAGCGCGTCGGTCGGAGTCATAGTTGAAGAGGTGGCGCCTATAGCCCGAGTGATGCCCGTCAGCGCATCGCCCTTCGCTCGCAAGAGCGCCTGAAACCGGCCAGATCTCCTGAGAGCCGGTGGCCGCAAGGCCGGAGATATCCGTAAGCTTCCATTGGCGTCCGCCCCGCGCGTTTCGCGTGCGGCTCGCTGCGCCAAGTGCCCCCCTTGTTCCACTGCGCCAGCCGTTTGCGCCAATCGCGTCGTCACTACGCGGGCGGCAGCCGGTAGTGACGACGCGCCTAAGTTCCCGCGCGTCAAGGGCTTTCGCCTAGCTGGCGCAAGTGACGCACGCAAGTGACGGGCTCCTGACCCATCGTCAATAAAGGGCCGCGCAAAGCGGCTCGTCGTTTTGCCCGGGCTTCCGGGCGATCCCTCGCGCTCCCAAAGCGCACCCCCGAGCTCTGGGTCAATGGCTCAACTCGATGGACTGCCTCCCCACAGGGAGCGCCATCGATGCCAATGCCGCGTGCCGCGGCGGCAAGCAGCAAAGCAAACGGCACAAAACGGGAGTGGTGTCCCGCATCCCTCGTGGTTCCTGTCCGCGCTTCGGCCGGCAGGACGGATAGAAACACTGACCGAACAGGCAGCACACACCGAAGCAGCAGGAAGGCGAAGGACCGATGCGAGACCTGAACTACGAGCTGAAGCAGCTCTGCCACCGCAACCGCGACGGCAGCTACGGGACCCAGGCCGTGGCCTTGGTGATTAACCTTCCGGCGGCTTCTCGAAGTAAAAGCATTCGGGCAGGAACGCCGGTGCGATGTACTCGATATCCTTCGCGGATACGCCACAAGCGCGGAAATGCTCGCGCCAGCTTTTGAGGGTGACGACCATCTTCTCGATTTCCTTCCGGGCCGCCTCGGCGGTGAGGCCAAGCCGATCGCATTGGGAAAGCAGGTTGTAGACGCTTGCCGTGCGGCCGTAGGTGCCGACAGTCATCGCCAGGTCACGGCGCTCGAGGCTCACCAAGGGCTGGGGCACGAGGTCGTAGGCCGGCGTTAGGCGCCAGCCGCGCGCCGTGCGGCGCACCGCGTGGTTGCGGGGGTGATCGTCATTGTTGGTGACCGCGGCGTTGAAGACGATACGGCGGAATAGCTCGACGCGATCTTCGTCGGGCTTTTCGGACCAGCGGCGCAGCTCGTCGGCGAGCAGGGGATAGGACCAGCGCTCCCGGTCGAGGTAGTTCTCGTCACAGTCGAGCAGGGTGAGCCCGCTAACGAGCCCGAAGCGAAGATAGCCGTCCTCGGTGTGCTGGCGGTCGAAACGCTCCACCATGAGCACGTCGCGTCCGCCGATGGACTCAAGCCTCGCGTTGCAGGAGGAGATGCCGCAGCGGCGGGCAAGCTCAATGGTCGCGTACTCGATCCGTTGCAGATTGCAGCGGTCCGCCTTTTCCGGGAACTTGCCGATCCACAGGCGTTTGTCGTCCTCAAGGGTCGCCTTGGGCCTCGCGCCGCCCATGGATGTGCCCGGCTCGAGCTGCTCGAGAATGTGCGCGGGCACCCGCTTTCCTTCCTCGATCGCCTCAGCGGCGGCGACCAGATCGGCCAACTGGTGCGTGCGGTTGTAGCGGCGTTTCGGCGCCGGGGGTTCCAGCTTCAGGCCGAAGCTCAAATAGCCGGCGCCGTCCTGAGGGCCGTTCAGGAGGTAATCGATTTCTTCGAGATCGGCGGGGCTGCGTTCGAGCTTGTGTTCGATCACGCGCCGACCCCACGCATCGGGGCCAGCGTCGCGCACGGCGCCGGGAATTCCTTTCAGCTTGGTGAGTTCGTGAACGATGCTCCCGAGCGGAAGCTTGAAGGGATCGAGTGCGATTGCATCCTTGCGCTCCAGATATCGATCGCCGTAGCGGAAACGGCCGACGAAGGTTCCATCGCGCAGCTTCTCGACTTTCAGCAGCGCCGCCGGCACGGTGTCGAGCGTGCCGGGGAGCTGGACGTAGACGTAGGCCTGGCGCTCAGAAGTCATATTCGCTCTTCGACTTCCGCGATTTGCGGATGCGCGCCGGCCGGCGGGAAGCTTCCAGCGTCTTGCCGTGGGTATCGGCGTCGGGGTGGGCGACGCCGTCCAGCGTCTTGTCGAGGCCGAGGGCCCACAGGACGGTCACGTAGGTCCCGAGCGCGATGCCGGACTTGCCCAGCTCGAGCGCGTTGAGCGTGTTGCGATTGATGCCGGCCTTGTCCGCGACTTCCGCGATCGACATCCCGCGGCGGGTCCTCGCCAGACGCACGCGGTGGCCAAGCTCCTTGGTACGCTCGACGGCTTGGATAGGGAGGGTGCTCTTGCCCATAATTTTAGGCGCTAAGTATTATAATGCCTAATATATTAGGCATTGTGAGCTAGTAGGTCAACTCCTTATTTTTGGTGCCGCACGTCACTCTTCGCTATGAGCGCGCCAAGCTTTACGAGGAAGTCTGGGCGGAAGCCGTTACCACGGTCGCCAAGCGCTATGGATTCTCCGACGTTGCGCTCCGAAAAATCTGCCGTCGGCTCGCCGTGCCGCTGCCGAGCCTCCAGCAGCTGAAATAGGGCCAACAGACAACGTAGGGTTCAGACGTTCGTCGACGGGTGTTGGCGAGTGAGGGCGGGTCGGTTCGTCAATGGCACAGCGTAGAGTTCCACTTTTGATCCGTCGTCGGTGGTTCCAATCCGGTAGGAGAGAAAGCGATCGTCCCGAGGACCTGGGGGCATTCTTGGGGGCATTTCCAAACTCGTCGCGGCCAGACTTCAACGCATCCAGGTAGTTAAGCCGCTTGTTCGGTAGTCTTCCACCCACCACAAGCCTCAAGCCCGAGCAGCGGCCGAGTCCCGGACCTGCATTCTGCGGCGACGGCTGCAATCGTTTTCGAGTCTTTCATGCCGAAGGCGCCGAACAGTGGCCGGCGCGTACCGGCGTCCATTCCCGAGGAATGCTCGGTCGGGCGTGCGCCGGCGCCGCGGAGGCGTGGGCGATAATGTTCAAGTGAGTGCCAACATGCATGGTGAATCGACGGCTGAGGTGCAAGAGCAGCACGACGACAACGCGTCGGTCTGGGCGAGTTTCGCGGCACCGCATAGCTCGCAGCAGTTTTACGCGAGCTGGCTCGCAATCCTGTGCGCACAGGTCGAAAGCGCAAATGCAGCGATGCTCCTGCTCGGCCCGGACTCGCAGGGCGGCTATACCCCGGCGGCGGTCTGGCCTGATGCGCGCAATGACGTGACCTACCTGGGGGCGATTGCGCAGCGTGCGCTCGCAGAACGGCGTGGCGTACTCGAGCGGGGGGACGCCGCGTCGGCCACGCCCGAGGCGCGTGCGCAGGCCGCCTATCCCGTCGAACACTCCGGCGTGCTGTACGGCGTGGTGGTGCTTGATCTGGCAGCACGCTCGGAGGAGGGCTTGCAGCGCGCGCTGCGCCTCGTGCATTGGGCCATACCCTCGGTAGTCGGCGCGTTCCGCGATCGCGAAATCGCCGAGCAAAGAGGGCGCCTGGAGCGTGTCTCGACAGCGACCGACATCGTCGGTTCGGTGATGCAGGAAGAAAGGCTTGCGGCATCCGCGCTTGCCGTGGTGAACGAGATGGCGGCGCGGCTGGCCTGCTCGCGCGTGAGTCTCGGCCTAGAGGATCAGAGAGGCGACATCGCGGTCATCGCGATTTCGCACAGCGGCAGTTTCGAGCGGCGCGCGAATACCGTGCGGCTGCTGCGCGAGGCCATGGAGGAGGCGCTCGATCAGGGTGGCGAAGTCGTCTACCCCAGCACCGACGACCAGGCGATGGCGTTGCTCGCGCACGAAGGGCTCGCTCGGGAAGTGCGCGACGTCGCGGTGCTTTCGGTGCCCCTTCCGGGTCAAGGTCGGACGATCGGCGTGTTGACGCTCGAGCGCGCAAGCGGCGGCGCTTTCGACAACGACGCCATCGAGCTGTGTCGCGTCCTCGGGTTGCTGGTCGGCCCGATCCTCGCGTTGAAGCGCGACAACGAACGCGGTGTCGTTCGGCGCGCCTGGGACACGGCGCGCGACTCGCTGCAGGCGATGTTCGGCCCGCGGCGCGCAGGCGCCAAGATGCTGGCGCTGATTGTCGCCGCGATCGTGCTGTTTCTTGCCTTCGCGACTGGAGAGCACCGCGTTTCGGCTCGCACGGTGGTCGAAGGCGAGATCCAACGCGCGTCCGTGGCGGCGTTCGACGGTTACATCGCGGAGAGCGTGGTGCGCGCCGGCGACGTGGTCAAGGCGGGGCAATTGCTCGCGCGCCTGGACGATCGCGATCTTCGGCTCGAGCGCGTGAAGGCGGCATCCGAACGCGAGCAGCATCTGCGCCGCTATCAGCAGGCGCTCGCGGTCCGCGACCGGGCCGAGATGAACGTGGTGGCGGCGCAAGTCGGCCAGGTCGAGGCGCAGCTCGCGCTGATCGACGAGAAACTCGCACGCGCTCAGCTCATTGCGCCATTCGACGGCGTCGTCGTGTCGGGCGATCTGAGCAAACTGATCGGCACGCCGGTCGAGCAGGGCAAGGTGCTATTCGAGATCGCGCCGCTGGATGCCTACCGGGTCATCCTCAAGGTGGACGAGCGCGATGTCGGCTATATCGCGGCGGGCCAGCAGGGCGCGCTGGCG
>Ga0209726_10001341_pt1 | contig 40263 bp, 46 predicted proteins | sample Subgrocontami54m_FD_187453 | JGI IMG/M metagenome (GOLD analysis project Ga0209726, IMG submission 187453) | Subsurface groundwater microbial communities from S. Glens Falls, New York, USA - GMW46 contaminated, 5.4 m (SPAdes) (version 3) | ecosystem: Environmental > Aquatic > Deep subsurface >...
AGCCGCGCACGAAGTAAGCGGCTGCGAGTGGGCCGCTTACTTCGTGCGCGGCTCTTACTTCTGGCGACTCATCAATTCATGCGTGACAGAGCACTAGCCATGCCAGACAACACAGAAGCGTTTCAGGAGCTTGTCCGAGTTCTGGAGCAAGCAGTCCAGGCGGGCGTAACCTCCATCGGCCTCGAAACCAAGGCCCGGGAGTTGATGGTGTTCCATCAGGCTGGAGGCGTCGGTCTCGGTGCCGATCGCATTCCCGAAGAGCTTCAACAAGCAGTCATTGAGGAGATCGTCAAGCGGGCCGGACTTGCCCGCAAGTCCAAGGGCAAGATGCAGGTCACGCTTCTGGGCAAGGACTTCGAGGTTGCCGTGGAGGAATACGACAGCTTCGGCGCGTCCGCCTACAACCTCACTTTGAAGGAACGGAAAAAGAAGGCGGGCCGGTGAGTCACGCAGGACCAAAAAGGGTGCTGCGCCATTCTTGTGGGGCAGACATTCCTGTCTGCCACTGAAGCCGCTGAATACGCAGGCAGACAAGAATGTCTGCCCCACAAAGACCAGCCGATTCCACAAGTTTGGCGGAGAACCCCAAAAAGAAAATGGTCGCATCTGCCCCTGGGAGTCCCAACTTGACCACCGGCCCTCCAGAGGATTACAAACCTAACCATCGAAGACTGGCCGCAATGAATTACTGTTGCGTAGGGCATCTGCGCCCAGCCGCCGCACGCTTGCCGTTGCCGGAAACCGAGGCTCACACGGGATTTCGCTGCGATTGGCCTCGCCAATTCGTCGCCGACGGCTAGAATGACGGGGTTGCTCTTCATCCCTGGTGCCTACCCCTTCCCCAGATGACCTCTCTGGATCCGGCGGACATCAAGAGTGCGGAGGAGGACAGACGCTGTCCTCACATGCACGGAGATGCCGTTCGTCGCTGGAGCGCACGTTGGCCAGCATGGGCCGCATCCATTCTCTTGACACTCGAAGGCAGGTGCGCTTCGGAACGGTTAAGCGTTCTGAAGGCTTTCGCTGTCCGTAGCGATTTTGACGTTGATCCGCTTCGACGACGGTCCGTCTGCCGTGCGCACGAGCGCGGGAACGGGGTTCCGAAATTCGCAGTTCTGGGAATGAAGGTATGCCATGAACTCGTCGCCGAAAGTGGAACAGACCGGCAACGTGAAGATCATTACGTTCACGGGAAACAGAATCCGTGACGACATCGACAACATGCTTTCGACGGAGCTGGCAGGTCAGACGGACCAGCTGGGAACGAGCCACCTGCTGCTGGATTTTACCAACGTCGAGTCCATCTCCAGTCTCGAACTGGCGACGCTCATCAATCTTCACAAGAGGATGAAGGCGTCGGGGGGTCGGCTCACGCTGTTCAATCTCAGCCTGCAGGTTTTCGAAGTTTTCACCATCACGCGCCTGCAATCCCTGTTTGGGATTTGCAGGGAAGAAACGACGCTCGCGCATGACTGAAGCGACTCGTGGGCCAACGCACTTGCCGCGCTGCCCCACAGCATCGAACCCGAGCAAGTCCACCATTCAACTCCTCCTGGGGTACGTCGCCGACCTGGAATTGGAAGTCGAGCGCCTGCGCCGCCGGCCAGAGCTCCACGTGGGTGCTGTGGTTGCGCCGCCATGACGTGCACGATTTTCTCACTTGAATCCGAGCGCAGCGCTCCCAGGTGAACCCGACTTTCCCCAAGAACGATTTGGAAATGCAACCATGGCCAACCGACAAGACAAAGACCACACCAAGGATCTGGAGCATCAAGAGCGTCAAAGGATGAGCGCCAAGATCGGCGACGTCATCACGAGCACGTTGGGTCAGTCCGAACTTCCGCAGCGCGTGCAAGTGCGACCGCTGTGGAAGGACCACTATCGCGTCAATGTGCTCGTCGGCGCGGATGCGGTTTCGTCGCGCGTGCTCCACAGCTATTTCCTGGTGGCGGACAGCGAGGGCAACATCCTCATGTCCAACCCTGCCATGCGGCTGCCCGCGCCCGCGTTCCGCCTGGACGGAAAGGATCCATCATGCGCCAAGCTTTAGAGATCCAGGACATCGAGGAAATGCGCCGCCAGGAAGGCATCGACGACGTCGAGCTGCGCGTCGGCATTCGCGCGCTCAAGGCCGGCGACTTCGTCCGGGTGACCCTGTTGACCGGCGCGGTGACGTTCGAAACGCTCTCGGTCCGGATCACCAGCATTCGCGGCTCGGCCTTCCGCGGCAAGCTGGCCGACCGCCAAACCTGCTTGCGCTCGATGAAGCTGCGCGGCGGGACGCCCCTCATCTTCACCACGGCTCATATTCACTCGATCCTGAAGAAGGAGAGCCAGCCATGACGACCGAGGATCTTCGCCTCGATCTCAGCAGCATTCGGGGCACCGACAGCAATTCGTTGTTGCGCCTGTATGACCGGGTTCACGACATCGCCACGAAGTCCTTGTTGCAAATCGAACGCTCGAGGGCTGACAAGGCAGTCCAGCGCATTACCAAGGAGTTGCAGAAAAGAAACATCCGTTATTGATCGTTGCCCCGGGCTGCACCCCCCCATCCCCCCCTTCGGAAGGGGGGGATGGGGGGGGGGCCGGCCCCGGCCTATGGAAAACACTGAATCGTCCGCGGCGTGGCGGCTTGCCTCCGTGCCGCACCCTCCTCCGCGTTGGATGGAGATGCATGGTGACCGGCCTTACTCCTCCATGTCGGGTGAGTGGCCTCTTTTTTGTGGAGTTTGAAAATGGGTAGGAAACTGTACGTCGGCAACCTCAGTTATGCCGTGACCAACAGTGATCTCGAAACGATGTTCGGCGCCCACGGCACCGTCCAGTCGGCGCAGATCATCACGGACCGCGACACCGGCCGGTCCAAGGGCTTCGGCTTCGTCGAAATGGGCAGCGATCAGGAAGCCCAGGCGGCGATCGCGGCCTTGAACGGCCAGGACTCGGGCGGTCGCGCCCTCACCGTCAACGAAGCGCGGCCCAAGAGCGAAAGCAGTCGCGGCGGCTCGGGCGGCGGCGGCCGCGGCGGCTACGGCGGCGGCGGCGGGCGCTACTAACGGGATGGTGTCGCCATCGAGTCCAGGAACCCGGCTTCGTCGAGAAGCCGGGTTCCTGCTCGGTTCTTGAAGCAACCATGCATGCCTATCTCGCCGTCGTCGGCTTGATCCTGAACCTGGCCGGAGCGCTCCTGCTGGCGCTGGCGGATGTTTGGTTCTCACGCTCGGTGTTGATCCATCTCGATGCGCTGGAATCAAACCTGTCGAAAGTCATTGAGAGCTTACAAGGCGGCGGCGGCAAGTTTGTCAACACCGGCATCGACCTGAGACGCGACCGAGGTCAGGACCGAGCGCGTTTCGTGAAGCTCCTGGGATGGGCCATAATGGCTCTGGGCTTTCTGGCGCAGCTCGTGGGGCTGATGCGCGGCTGGCCCCGGAGCTGACGCCGCCGTAGTGGAGAACTCGGTCTCTTGGCAAAGGAGCCTTGGATGGCTGGTCAAAAGAAGGCGAACCTGTGTGTGCAGCTCGACGGCAAGCGCCGCTACATCAACGTCCCCGCAGGCCGTGCCAAGGATCTGCACTTCTACCTCCGCAGCAAGAACGTTCGGTCCGCGCCCCCCGAACCAGCGTTCACCGGCTTTGACAACATCGAACTGGCCACCGACATCGACGTCGGCGGCGTCCAGGCGCTGCTCAACGACTGGATCTAACGCGAACTTTCAGGAGAAAACATGCCTCTACGAATGCGAATTCACGACCGCGAACCGATTGCCGCGGCGTTGCGGCGTTTCAAGAAGCTGATGGAGCGCAGCGGTCTCACCAAGGAGCTGCGCAAGCGCAAACATTACGAAAAGCCCTGCGAGGTGCGCCGCCGCGCCCAGCTCCGCAAGGAAAGCGCCATTCGCAAGGGCAAGCTGCTGACAGGCAACGGCTTGTTTCGGCGGAATGCGCAGGGCTAGTCTGCATTTCTCACCAATCATGCAGTGTAGCGCGGTGTCGTGGGACGGGTTTCCTAACCCGTCCTGGCCGGACGGGTTAGGAAACCCGTCCCACGATGGTGAGAAATGCACGCTCCGCAGCGGGCCTCCCGCGCCGGCAGCGCGGGCCACGAAAAGCGCATGCATTCCAAGGCGTCAACCAGACAACCTCGACCCAAAAGGCAAACGAGTTCCATGGCTACCACCAAAGACGAAACTGCTTCGACCCCAGGATCTTCCCGAGCCAAAGAAGTGTTGCCCGGCTCCTGGTCCACGCCGCCGTGGACCATGGAGGAGCGCTTGCATCGCATCGAAGTGCTGGGCCACAAAATTGCCGAATACGTCCGCTTCATGTGTCAAGTCGTCAGCCTCAACGGCGCCTCCGCGGAGGCCAAGGAAACTGCCGTGACGGCTTTCTATGACCGGATCGTTGTCGTGGAAAAACAATTGGGCCGCATTCATGAGAACCTGCGGCTGGAATGAATCAGCGCGGCGTCCAAACGACCGCATTGAGTCCCTCGCTTCGTCTATTGGTTATCGAGACTAGGCGCATTCATTTGCGAGTTGGCGGCATGCCGTTTTTCTTGTTACGATAACGGCAGGTGCAGCAAGCGCCAACGGAGGACCATGCCATGTCAACCGCCGCCACCGTGCAGGACCTCAACCGCGACCTTGCGCGGCGCATCAATCAAGAAGCCAGGAGCAATCCGCACTCACCGTACGCCAACAAATTCGTCGGCATCGCCAATGGACAGGTCGTGGTGGTTGCGGATGACTTGGATGCAATGGTCCGTCGGCTTCGACAAGCGGAACCCGATCCGACGAAAACCATTTGTGTCGAAGCAAGCCGGGACTACGAAGAGGTCCATGAGATCTGGGGGTTGAACTGATGCCCCGTACGGAATGGCCGCACCGCAACGGTCGGCCTTGCATACAGATCGTTCTAACGCTTGCTGCGGACGGCCAAACCTTCCCGCGAACCGTGCTCGCCGATACGGGCGCCGGCGCGCTCAAGGCTGGCATTGAGTTCATACTCGAAGAGGATGATTGCTTGCTCTGCGGCGGCAACCCCGACCAGTTCGTTACGCTGGGCGGCGCCTACGTCGGTTCATTCCCGATCTACGTTCTTCCGGTTCAGCTTCCCGCGCTCGGCTTCGCCCAGAATATGCGTGTCGTCGGCGTCCCTTCGATCCCAGCCGGGTTCGACGGCATCGCTTGTTTCAGCTTTCTCAATCGCTTTCATTACGGCAACTTCGGCGACCCGGATGTGTTTGGCTTGGAATCGTAGTGCGTCAAACCGTCACCGACTCATCTCGCGCCCGCGGATTGAATTCGAGCGACACGGAATGGATGCGGATGAAGGCTTCGCGCGGGCCACGCTCGGGCAGTTGCAGGGCGCCGGGCGTCGTCTTCTCCACGACCACCGCGACGCCCAGGCCGTTGCCGATGGGAAAATTGGCGCCCGGTGTCGTTGAGCCGAGGAAGCGATCAACAGTGAACGGCGTTGCGGTCGAGCCATCGCTGAATGTCGGCCGGAACTCCGCGGTAGCGAGCACGTTGGCGCGCGCGGGATCCTTGCCGGTATCCGCGAAACGAAACAGAACGAGCCGGCAGGTGAAGTTCGCCAGGAACACGTGCTCGAAGAAGTCGCGCGATGTGCCGCCGCCGGAGGCTTGGACCGTGAAGGTGTAGTGGCCGCCGCGGGCGCTGCGAATTTCTTGGGCAAGCAGGCTGCGATTTCCTTGAGCAATTGCGGGCGCCGGCGAATTGTCGCTCCAATCAAATCCAAGCTTGACGCAGTGCTCGCTTGTCAATCGGCCGCCGAAGCCAGTGCGGTCGGCCTCCAAAATCGGCGCTGCACGCCAGCCGCGGCTACGCGAAGGCGGCGAGGTCGCAATCAGCGGCCGGCCCGATTGGAATTCGGTATCGAGCAGCTTGCGCGTGTCGTACGGCGGCACAAACGATGGATCGCCCGTTGACTGGCAACGTTCGCGCGTCGCCGGTTCGATGCCAAGCAAGCGGTGCAGCGGTTCGCCTTGCGTCACGAAATGCGGGCGGTTGCTCTTGTCGTAGAAGACGCCCTGCGGATCGATGCCCAGCAAATGGAAGATCGTTGCGGCCAGATCGTGCGGCCGCAGCGGGTCGGCGGCGGGGAAAGCGCCGTTGCGGTCGCTGGCGCCGAGCACCTGGCCGCCCGCGATGCCGGCCCCCGCCAACGCGAAGCTGAACACGTGGCCCCAGTGATCGCGGCCGCCCAGCGTGTTGATGCGCGGCGTCCGCCCGAACTCGCCGATGACGACGACGAGCGTTTCTTGCAAGAGGCCGCGCTGCTCCAAGTCGTCGAGCAGGGCGGTGAAGGTCACGTCGAACTGCGGGCAGAGCACGTCTTGCAAGCGGTCGGCGTTTTGCGCGTGCGTGTCCCAAAGCGGGTTATCGACCGCCGAATCGCCCGGCTCGCGAATCCAATTGACGTGAACCAGCCGCACGCCCGCCTCGATCAAGCGCCGCGCCAGCAACACGGTTTGGCCCCACGAATAGCGACCATAGCGATCGCGCACGCGCTCCGGTTCGCGCGACATGTCGAAGGCGGTGCGTGCGCTGCCGGAGGTGACGAGGTCGAACGCGTGCTGCGACAGCCGATCCCACGCTTCGACCGCGCCGCCGCGCTCCACCGTGCGGAAGTGCGTGTCGATTTGCGAGAGCAAGTCGCGGCGGCGATTAAGGCGCACGCGCGTCAACTCGCCCGTCAGATCGAGCCCCTCGATGCGGTAACTGGGCGCCGCCGGATCACCGACGAACCGCTCCGGTTCCCACAGCTTGCCCAGGAAGCCCGCGGTCTGCCCGGCCGGCGTCACGTTGTCGTTGAGGCGCATCACGTCGGGAATCCAGACCGAGGTCAAAGCGGGCAGGCGTTCGCTCGGCTTGAGCATCTTGACGATCGAACCGAGGTAGGGCCAGTCGTTGGGCTTGATCTGGCGGGCGCTGCCGGGGCCGTACGGGTAGCCGGTGAGGACCCAGTAGCCGCTAACGTCGTGGTTGTCGTCATTGGTGTGCAGCGAGCGGACCACGGCTAGCTTGTCGGCATAGCGGGCGGTGCGCGGCAACAGCTCGCAGAAACGAATGCCGGGCACGTTGGTCGCGATCGGTCGAAACGGCCCGCGAATTTCGGCGGGGGCGTCCGGCTTGGGATCGAACGTCTCGTGCTGCGGCGGCCCACCCTGCAGCCAAAGGAAAATCACGTTCTTCGCCCGGCCAAAGGTCGCCCCTTGCAGATTGCGGGCGAGCGCCGTCGGCGCTGTAGCCGGCGGCGTTTGTTGCCCGGCCCGAAGCAGCCCCGGCAGCGACAGTCCCATTGCGCCAAGCCCGCCCACACGCAGCCACTCGCGCCGGCTGACGCCGTCGCGCTGGTCACGTGCTCGATCTTCCAAGGAGAACATGTTCGCTCCGAATCGAAAAACCGGCACTCAAACTGGGATAAACGCCTTTTGCGCTTCGACCAACAACACGTCGTCTCCGAAATTCAAAGCCTCTCGAGACTTTGCACAAAAAACCAAACCCTTAAAGCTCGTCAGGTAGCTGTGCGTCTTGCGAAACCATCCCTGGACCGCATGCACGACTACGGCGCCTTCTTGAATGTTCGACGATGCTGGCAAAATCGTCCGGCTCGATGCATACGAGCGTGCCAAACGCCTGCGTTGACGTGATCGTGGCTCGGTGCGCCAGAGGCTGGACCGCACGGCCGACAACGTGGCCAATCAATTCCGTCAAACCTGGGATCATACGACGAACCGCTATAGAGCAATCGGGCAAAGACATCTTACACCGGATCGGCCCTGTTCACTAGGAGTCTGTCCGAGTATTCGAGTTGGTGGGAACGAATCCTCATTTTCGGCATGGTTTCTGTGGTCTCATCCCAAAAAACTGGCCGTTTTGACCATCCTGAGCCTGATTGAGTTCGCCGAGATGAGCGACGACTTGCTGCCGCGGCCCGGCGTCGGTGCGTGTGCTCTCGACCAGCGCGAAGTAGACGTGCTGCTTGCCGTTCTTGGTTCGAGTGTAGCGTCGGAGAAACATCCCTGCCTCCAGCACGCCAGCATGGGCGCGGCGGCGGGGAAAATTCAAGAGGGTAGGTTTCCACGACAACGCCAAAACGGTGTTTCCACTACCAAAAACACGGGGTTCTTGCGGAAACCGGATGCGAAAATCGCCGAGATTTTCGCCTTCGTGCGCAAGATAGGCTAACGCACGGCATTCAACTCGTCCGAATGATCGTTAATGTAGACTCGGGCTTGTTCCGCTTCGTCGAATGCTATGCCCAATGCCGCGGAAGGGACCCATCGCTGGCGGTCGGCGCACCAACATGCTTCAAATGTCTTTATCGGTGGCTTCATGCGGTCGAGCGAACCGGTGAGACAATCCCGAGAGCGGCCCCGCTTCGATTTGTCGTTGTCCGCTCGATTGTTTTCGGGTAACTTGATGTACGCTTACCCGGAATTCCGACTTTCTTGTGCGCACCGTCTTTGCGAGGCAATTCGGTGAGTTTGCATGCCACCCTCACTTTTCGCCGGCGCGTCGTCCAGCCACTGCTTTTCGTCACCTTGACAATTGCCGTGAGCGAACGAGGTTTCGTTGCGCAGGTTGATGCGGACGACGACCAACAGAAATCGTCGGCGCCAGCGCCGTCTTTTCGGGAGATCATTCGGCCGCTGTTCGAGGCAAAATGTTTGCGCTGTCACGGCGCCAAGGCACACAAGGCGGACCTCGATTTGAGCGCGCCGGCGGGGATTCTGAAAGGCGGCGAATCGGGGCCAGTGATCGTGCCTGGCCGGCCCGACAAGAGTCTGCTTTTTGAGAAGGTACACAGCGGGACTATGCCGCCGGGGAAAAAGGACCGCTTGAGCGCGACGGAAGTCGAATCGATTCGGCGTTGGATCAACGAGGGCGCCAAATTCGGCGGGGAAGAAGCGACCGGAGCGGCGCTGACGCAGCACGACGTCATCCCGATCTTGTTGCGCCGCTGCACGGTCTGTCACGGTTTGCGCCGCCAAGAAGCAGGTCTGGATTTGCGCACGAAAACGGCGCTGCTCCGTGGCGGCAAATCGGGGCCGGCGATCGTGCCGGGCAAGCCGGAGGAAAGCCCATTGATCAAGAAAGTGCGCGCCGGTCAGATGCCGCCGCGCGAGCGCCTCGTCGAGGTGAGTGTCAAGCCGATTGAACCGTCCGAAATCGAAGTCCTCGCGCGTTGGATCGCGGCGGGAGCGCCGGAGGTTGCGGTTGCGCCGGACATTGCCACCACGAGTCCGGATCCGTTGGTGACCGAAAAGGATCGGGAATTCTGGGCGTTCCGGCGGCCGCAGGCCGTGGCGATCCCGGCGGTACGTCACGCAGGGGACATACGCAATCCGATCGACGCCTTCGTTCTTCACAAGCTTGAGGCTAAAGGACTCGCCCTGTCGCCGGAGGCCGACCGACCCACTTTGCTGCGACGGGCTTCGTTCAACTTGACCGGGCTGCCTCCTGAGCCGGCGGAAGTGCAAGCCTTTCTCGCCGATCGTGCTCCCGATGCCTACGAGCAGATGATCGACCGGCTGCTCGCGTCGCCGCGCTACGGCGAACGTTGGGGCCGCTATTGGCTGGATTTGGCCGGCTACGCGGACTCCGAAGGCAAGCGGGAACAGGACCTGCCCCGGCCGCACGCTTGGCGCTACCGTGATTATGTCGTTCGCTCCTTCAGCGCCGACAAGCCTTACAATCGCTTTCTGCTCGAGCAGCTCGCCGGCGATGAGCTTGCCGACTACCAGAATGCACCGGAGATAACGCCCGACATCTACGACAACCTGGTGGCGACGGGATTCATGCGCATGGCGCCGGATGCGACATGGGCGAACATCACGGGATTCTTGCCGGATCGCATTGAAGTGATCGCAGATGAGATCGACGTGCTCGGTTCCGCGGTCATGGGCCTGACCCTGAAATGCGCCCGTTGCCACAGCCACAAGTTCGACCCCCTGCCGCAGCGCGACTATTACCGGTTGGTCGATGTCTTCAAGGGGGCTTTCGACGAATACGATTGGCTCAAGCCGGATGTTCGGCCGGGACTCGGACCCGTGAGCCAAGATGTGCTTGGCGGCAGACACATGCCCTATGTCACCACCGCGGAACGCCAGGCGTGGGCCGCACACAATGCGTCGTTGAAACGAGACAGCGACAAACGGCCCGAACCGCGTATTCACGCACTTTGGGATCGTGGCGAGCCGTCGCCGACCTACCTTTACCGCCGCGGCGATCCTCTGAACACGGGCCACCTGGTTGGCCCCGGCGTGCCTTCCGTGCTCACGGACGGCAAGACGCCGTTTGACGTCAAACCTCCATGGCCGGGCGCGAAGCAAACGGGCCGGCGTCTTGCCTTCGCGCGCTGGCTGACACAGCCGGACCACCCGCTGACGGCGCGTGTGGCCGTCAACCGGATCTGGAAGCACCATTTCGGCGTCGGCATCGTCAAAACGCTGGGGAACTTCGGCAAAGCCGGCACGCCGCCCACGCATCCGGAACTGCTGGACTGGCTGGCAGGGGAGTTTGTGCGGCAAGGTTGGAGCATGAAGGCGCTGCACCGATTGATCATGACCAGCGCCACGTACCGTCAGAGTTCCGCCGTAACGCCGGAGCAAGCAAGGCTGGACCCCGACAACGCTCTGATTTCGCGCATGCCGCTCGTCCGGCTGGATGCCGAGGCTCTTTACGATGCGATGCTGCTGGTCGCCTGTCGGCTGGACGAAAGTCGCTTCGGGCCCGGAGACGCCGTCCAGGTGCGTGCCGATGGGCTGGTGACTCCCAAGGGAACGGCGCAGGGCTGGCGTCGCATGATCTACGTGCAGCAAGCGCGTAAGCGGATCCCGACGCACCTGGAGAACTTCGATTACCCGCAGATGAACCCGAATTGCCTCGAACGGCGTGATTCGACGGTCGCTCCCCAGGCGCTGCATCTGCTGAACAATGGCATGGTGCAACAGCTCGCGGAACATTTCGCCCAGCGCGTCAGCCGCGCGGCCGGGACCGATCCTGGCAAGTGCATCGATCAGGTTTATCTGATCGCGCTGAGCCGCATGCCTAGCGCAGCGGAGAAACAAATGGGAGCGGATGCGCTGGGCAAGCTCGTCGACCAGTGGGCCAGCCATTTGGTTGGCGCTGGGAAGGCGGACCGGGACGTTGCGTACTCAAAGGCGCTGACAACTTACTGTCACGCGATGCTGAACTCAGCGAGCTTTCTTTACGTTGATTGAGGGATCGGGCGATGTCGCAACCGGAAGTACCAATTGGCAAAGCCATGCTGGCGCTCAATCGCCGCGGTTTTTTCCAGCGCGTGTCCGGCGGCATCTGCGGCGCGGCGCTCACGTATTTGCTGGGACAGGAACAGCGGGCCGATGTTCTGTCCGCGCAGGAGGCCGGTAGCCGGCCGACCGATCTCCGGCCGCGCCTGCCGCATTTCCAGGCGAAGGCCAAGGCGGTCATCCATCTCTTCATGAACGGCGGCCCGAGCCAGATGGATCTCTTTGATCCGAAGCCGATGCTCCATCGCCATCACGGCCGTCCTTACTTCAACCAGATCGCCGGCGAGGTCGAGAACCCGCAAAGCGCGGGCGCCCTGATGCGCAGCCCCTTTGCCTTCGCCCAGCATGGCCAATGCGGCATGTGGGTTTCCGATGCGCTGCCGCACTTGGCCCGGCACGTCGATGACCTCGCCCTGATTCGCTCGATGTTCACGACGAATTTGACCCACGAGCCGGCGATCTACTTGATCCAGTCGGGCAAGATGGGACCGGGCCGGCCGACGCTGGGTTCGTGGGTCGTGTACGGCTTGGGCAGCGAGAACCAAAACCTGCCCGCCTATGTGGTGCTCGATGATCCCTTGGGGCTGCCGATCAACGGCGTGGAGAACTGGGAAGCGGGCTTTCTGCCGCCCTTGTTCCAAGGAACGCGCTTCCGCTCGACCGGGTCGCCGGTGCTGAATCTGCGGCCCGACGTGGACCGCCCGCGCGAGGTCGTGCAGACCGAGCGCGAGCTGCTGACCCAACTGGATCAGCTCCATTTACGCCGGCGGCCGGGCCAGCCAAGCCTGGAGGCACGCATCGCCAGTTACGAGCTGGCGGGGCGCATGCAATTGACGACGTCCGATGCCCTCGACATTTCCCAGGAAAGTCCGGCCGTTCGGGAGAGCTACGGCATTGGCCGCGCGCCGACCGATTCGTACGGCCGCCGTTGTCTCATCGCCCGCCGGCTGGTGGAGCGTGGCGTGCGCTTCGTGCAACTCTACATCAACGCGCAAATTTGGGACAATCACACGGCGCTGGCGACGGAACTCAAGACAGCGTGCGCGCGCACCGATCAGCCGATCGCGGCGCTGCTGCGTGATTTGAAACAACGCGGACTCTTCGACACGACGCTCGTGGTCTGGGGCGGCGAGTTCGGCCGGCTGCCCATCGCGCAATTGCCCGCGGACCGCGACGAACGCAAGGCCGGGCGCGACCACAACAAGAACGCCTTCTGCACGTGGATGGCGGGCGCCGGCATTCGCGGCGGCATGACCTACGGCAGCACCGACGAACTGGGTCTGGCCGCCGTCGAGAACCGCGTCAGTGTCCCCGATTGGCACGCGACGATCTTGCACCTGCTCGGACTCGGTCACGATCAACTCTTCCTGGAACAAAACGGCCTGCGCGAGCGATTGACCGGCGTCAACGAAGCCCATATCGTGCGCGGAATCCTGGCGTGAAGGAAGCATCCGGCAACGGCGACCGCATCCGCCGCGAGCCGAGCGGCCCCGCCGATGCGACAGCCTCCCGCCGGGATGTTTCGCGCCTAACCTGCATTTCTCACCCAATAATACAGAACAGCGCGCTGTCGTGGGACGGGTTTCCTAACCCGTCACGGCCGGACGGGTTAGGAAACCCGTCCCACGGTGGTGAGAAATGCAGGCTCAGCAATCTGTCACCTCAGCAATGGAAATCCGGCATCGCGGCTTGCTGGGCAGAGCCGAAGAAACGGAATGGTCGAATGATCTACATCCAGATGATCACCGAACTCCAGACGTAACATATTATCCCGTTGCCCGTTACGTCTTCACAAGAGTTCCGTGATCACTTTTTCTGAGTGACGGGCCTGCCAACTGCCACCTGCCCGCTGTCGCCTGATTCCTACCCCGCCGGCACACCGACCGTCAGGTCGAGTTGAAGCGTCCCGGATTATCATCTGCTGGTGGCGAATGACCAGACGAGACCTATCGGTCGGACGATTCGGCGTCGGCCTCCCGCCCACTGCCACCTGCGCACTTCCTCCTGACAGGTGACCGGCCGCGAGTTGCGCGGCGAAGGCCGTGTCTGCGGCAGCGGGCTGCACAAGATCGAGCCAAGCGAACTGGGGCGCGTCGGCGGCGCCGCACGGGTCCAGCGCTGGCCGGAACTGGCACAGAGCGTACCGCGGGAGAAGATGTTGCGTTTGTTTGGCTGAGAGTCTTGCCGATGTTTGCGGAGCCTGCTTGGCGCGGAGGAAGTGGGGACAGCTTGGATTGTTTTTGAACGGACAATTCAGCATGTGCCCGTTTCGGGATTCGTCCGGGAGGTGCGTGTAGGCAATTCTCCCTGTCAGTTCGCCAACTCGCCACGGGATGTGGCTCGTATTTGATGCACTTTTTCGCAGTAAACCCAAACTGCTCAAAGAGTTGTAGGGACAAATCGAGTTGACAATTCGCCGATTTTTCGCCACATTTTGCTCGGCGCGCATCATCCGATCGACGAGCGCCCACTGACGTAAGTGCAATTTCTGTTTTCCTTTGCGGCGATTCTTGGCGAATTGCGGTGACGGACAAAACCTCGTCCGGCTCGCCAATTCGCCAACTCGCCAAGCGACTTCGTTTTTTGATTTATCCGAGGAATGCGTATCTTGGCTGCGGAGGCATGGCTATGGGGCGCAGTTGCGACTGGGCCAAAGCAGTGGGCCACTTGGCCTAGTCGTGCACAGTCGTGCCCGTAGCGTAACTGCTGACCTGGACATCTGTTATGGCAGCCAATTTCGCGACTAGGCCACAATGCCACCTTTGCTGCACACACACGCACTGGCAACGTTGCCAGCTTTTGGCAACCTTGGAAAACCAAGGCGGCCACTTTTTGGCAACGTTGCCAACTTTTGGCAACCTTGCCACTGCTTGGAGCATTTCCGCTGATCGGCCTTGGCAGCGACAGTTACCCCTCCGCTCCGACGCGATCGGAACCAACCGATACCTCATGCTCTACCCGCTATCGGCCTCGCGCCCACTGCCAGCTGCGCCAACACCAGTCTTCTGCCGACTGCCGACTGCCGACTGCCGACTGCCGACTGCCGACTGCCGACTGCCCACTGCCCACTGCCTTCTGCCCCCTACGGCGGCGATATGCACAAGATCGAGCCGAGCGAACTGGGGTGCGTCGGCGCCGCCGCACGGGTCCAGAAGCTGTTTCGAAACGGGGACTGGCCCATTTGCCTTGTGGGGCCTGTTTCAAAACGGGGACTGGCCCATTTGCCTTGTGGGGCCTGTCCCCGTTTCGAAACAGCTTCTCAGCGCCGGCCGGAACTGGCAGAGAGCATACCGCGGCAGAAGATGTTGAGCTTGTTTGGCTGAGACTCATGCGGACGTTGGCGGAGGCTGCTTGGGGCGGAGGAAGTGGGGATGTCTTGGATTGGATTTGAACAGACAATTCAGCATGTCCCCGTTTCGTGTTCCTGTACTTTTTCGCTTATAGAATCACAATAGTCCGGGCGAGCCGTCGCGGGTTACTTTCTCTTGCTTGCTCTGTGTAGGGCAGCTCAACGTGAGGTCGGTTGCATTCCATTACAACTTTCATTCCATGCCGCAGACCACGGATGGGCGAGGCCAGGAATTCGTGGCTATGTGGATCGTTTCGGTGCCCGGACCAATGAGCTACGTACAGAAAGGCCTCGTGCGACTCAGCGCCAATCTCTGGAAATGACAGATGTACGCGAACGATGTCAAAAATCTCGCCGCCGCGGCTTGGGTTCGACCAAATAATTGGCTGGGTGCGATGGTCCCACCCTGCAACAATGAGTTTTGACTCGAAATGAATGTTGATTGTTCCGGGCTGCACACCGGCAATCTCGGCAAATTCTTGTTTGATCAAAGGGAGTTGCCGGGCGAGATTTCCTGCCGCCGCTCCTGCGCCACTTTTATAAAGACCTTGAATTTGCAGCATTGGCCATTCACCGTCTTCTTTCTTGATCGTCGCTCGCAAGCGGTGTACGGTCGGGGCTCACCCACGCGGCTCGGTCGCGTCACGTGCACGCACAGCACCTTTGGTGTTCTACGCTTCCGGCGCAACGGACCAGTCGTAGGTGTGCTCCTGCACTTGGCGGTAGTTCTCATCCAGCTTGGGTTGCAACAGGATGATGGCCGCGACGCGCCGAGCCATGTTCATCACTTCGCGGGCTTCTTCGGGTTTCAAGGCTCGGCCAAGGATGCCGTGTTCGCGGTAGCTCAACCATTTCTTGATGACCTGATAGCCGCCGATGTAATACTCCCACACGTTTAAGGGGATGTTGCGCCAGTAGGCCGCGCCGTTGAGATACACGTCACAGGTCTTTTCGCCCAGCAGCAGCCGCGCATCGTGGGCCGACATGCCCCGCGCCGCTGATTCCGTGTCGATGGCCTTGGCTTCGGCTTCGTCGTACTGGCGTTCGGCCAGCGTGCCCTTGGCCGGCATCGTGACACCTTCCTTGCCGAAGTGTCCCCAGCCGGCCGTTATCGCCAAGTCGCTTCCCGCCGCGTCAAGCTGCCCGCCGCCGGCCTTGGTTATTGAGCCGATGGTCTTGAACACGGGGGCAATCTTCCCGCTCGTTACGCCAGGCACGTCGGCTTCTGTGTCGAGCAGTGCCGCGACTTGCTCGCCCAGCGCCGCCGATGCTTCCAGGGCCTTGCGGTCCGCCGGCAGCGGGATACGCGGCCAATCGCGCCGAATGCCGTCGGCGTTTTCGGTCAAGTAGACCGGGCTGTAGCCGATGGCCAGAGCTTGCATCCAGATCAACCGCGCCGTCTTGGCGTCGTCCGGGTCCCTTATCTTGAAGCGTGTGAGGTAATCCCGTGCGGCGGAAGAAAGATTGGCCACGGGTTGATCCTCTTCGGGCTCTTCGCCGAGGGCGTCAAACAAAGTAGCCTGGGCCTCTTTTTCGAGACGTTGTCCGTTTTTGACGCGGATGGGGAAGTGGCGTGCGTGGCCGGAAATCGAATCGTAGTCGCAAACGCAGCGGGACAAGTAGAAGGGAGGGCCTTCGGGGGCCTTGTCGGCGGTGTCCCGCGAGATAAAGAAGGCGTTGCCCGCAAATCGTTGATTGAGAAGTTGCGGGCTTGGACGCGAGAACAGAGGATGAATGGCCGCGTCCAGGTAGGCCAACCGCACGTCAAAGGGTTTGAATGGATAGCGGATGATCGCGTGCGGGTCGAATCGCACCCTGCCCTTGAGCGCCGCTCGGGCCTCTTTGGCGCGGAACTCGCCGGAGGAATGCATGAAACGCGGCTCAGCGGCATGGGCGGCTTGATCGTCAACTTTCGAGTCCAGGTAAGCGGCCAGGGCTGCAAACCCGGCGCGATCTGTCTGGAAGCGGATCAGGGAATTCCCCCGTCGCTCAACCGGTCCATTGAAGGGAGGCACGGCGCAAAGCTCCGTGAGTTTTGGCCAGGCGTGGTAATGGTCGGCCACATCCTCTGGCAGGAAAGCAAGGCGGTTGTGGCGCGCAGGCGAAGCAAGGTGGTACCCGGCGTTGAATCTCGTGGCTTTGAGGCTGTCCAGCAGTTGTTTACGTCGTTCTTCGGCTTTTGCGGCATCGAGATCATCGCGGAATCGCACTTCGGCCGTGGTTTTTCGCGGCTTTCCGGTCTTTACCCATAGGGAAGTTGCCACCCCCTGTTGGATGCCGACAGAGAAACCGCTTATGGCGAAGATGGTTTCGCTGGTTCGGCCGTCGGGGGCGTACTCCGAAATCTTCCGGTTGCCGTGCAGATTCTCAATCCAGAACTTGTCGAATGACTCCAAGAGATGCTTCCGTAGCACCACGAAAGACGGTTCCGAAACCCAAGAATGATTGGAGATGAACGAGACAACGCCCTTGCCGCTCATCTCCGCAATGCGGCGCTCGGCCAGCCGAAAGAAGCGGACGTACAGATCGTCAAGGTTAAACTTCTTGATGCCCCAACCACCGGAAGCCGGCGGTTTGTTGAGCTCTTTCTTGTAGGGTTCGACCAACCCTTGTTCCTCTTCGGGGCTGACGCCGGCAAAGGCGTTGTAAGGGGGATTCCCCAGAATTACCAGGATTTTTTGATCGCGCTTGACGTGATCGGCGGCGTCGCGCTCCTCTTCCAGTTCCGCCCAGGCAAAGACCTTTTGCTTGGGTCCCTTGGGCGGTTGCCAGCCCGTCAAAGCGTTGGTCAGGTAGACACCCACCCGTTCATTCTTACCGTGAGCCAGCGGCGCGCCTTGGGCTTGGAGCATCAGCCCGAGTTGAAGGTGCGAAACGACAAACGGCGCGGGCATGATTTCGAAGCCGAACACGCGGTTCATCGCCGCTTGTTTGAGGTCGGACGCGACCAGGGCGTCGCCGCCCTTATCGCGCAGCGTGGCGGCGATGCTGTGCAACACCTCGACCAGGTAGGCGCCAGTGCCGCAGCATGGGTCCAGCACGATGACGTTGGGATCGGCCAGGCCATCGGCCAGGTCGAGTTCCTCGCGCAAGACACGATCGACTCGCGCTACTTGGTACTTGACAATTTCCGGCGGGGTATACCAGACGCCCAGGGCCTTGCGCAGCTCCGGGTCGTAGGATTCGAGAAACGGCTCATAGAAGTATTGGACAGCGTGTTCCTCCTCGAAGCGATTGAAGAACTCGCTCCGTTCCACGCGGTTGAGCACGCCCGCCGCCCAATCGAGGACTTCCACCAGTCTTAGCGGCCCCAGCCGGCTGGGCTTGGCAACTTCTTCGTACAAGGTTCGGATGAAAGGAACGTGCAGTGTCCATTCCGCGGTCCGCCAATCGAACTTTGCTTTCGAGCCGGGATTGTCTTTGTGCCAGCGGACCCATGCGGAAAACACGCCGTAGAAGAGCGTTTGCACCAGCGTGGAGCGAAAGAAATGCTCCCCCTTCTCGGCGGTGAACTTCATTCCCAAGGCTTCTTCCAGGGCGGCGCGGACCGTTTGCAGGGCCGGCAAATCTTTTTGTTGCTCAACGCGATGAAGGGCATCGCGGGCGTAGGATGCCAAAAACCATGCCACGTCCTTCGGGTTGGCCAGCGGCGCGGCATGGAGGCAGGCACGCTTGATGAACTCGACGAATTGCTCCCCCTTTAGCTGGGCCGTGCCGCGCGGATGGGCGGCCGCGCGTTGCCAGAAGTCTTGTTCATCGGCAGCCAGGGCGAAGGCCTCGCGTTCCACCGGCAGCCCGTTGGCGCCGAGCTCCACAATGAGAAACTCGCGCAGGTTGGTCACGATGACAATGCCATAAGTGTTCAGGTATTCCTTAACCTGTTGGCTTGCGGCAATCGCCTTGACGTTGGGCTTTGTTCCCTTGGCTTCGATTGCTCCTCGCGCCGGAAGCTGGCCGGGCTTGGGCGTGCCATCGGCTTGGCGCTGGAATTGATCGGCGGTGAACAAACCGCCGTCGGGCATTCCAGCCCCAAGGTTTTTGAGATTCATCACACAGCGGACCTTGGGCTTCAGGGTGCTTGCTACCGCGTTGAAGAGATTGGATAGGGAGGGATAGTAGGACGTTTCAGCCACGCCCCCGCCCATGCCGTGAATCGCCTTTAGCTCGGAAAGGTAAATCTCGAGGATGTGACGCGCGACGCCGCTGTCTTCGTGGTCGTCTGCGGCTGCCACAGCGGTCGTGGTTCGTTTCGCCATGCCAATCCTTCCGATACAGTCCCAATTTCTCTGCCGTCTTTTCCTGTCAGGCGGCGCTTCCGAACGGCTGACTTCGCGCCGCCGAACGTCGCAGCGCTTCCAGTTCCGCTGCGGTTTCCGGCGTCTAACTTGCTTTAGCCAATCCCCAAGGCTGCCTTCAAACAGTCGGTGATTTTCCGCATGGCTTCGTCCGACAGTTTCCCGATCACGTCCTGCAAGCGGTCCTCACTCATCAGCGAGATCAGATACCCGGAAAAAAGGCTGTCCTGGAGAATGCCTGCTGCTTGGCCTTCCGGTGTTCCCGCTTCGATGAGAAAACAGGCCGGGTCGCCCTTGTCGTCCAAGTTGGTGGTCAACTGAGCGACGACGGCGTGGCGCAGACGTTGGTTGTAGACGTCGGTCTGGACAACGACGACCGGACGTTTCTTGCCCCGCGTGCCCGAAGCGTGGGGGAAACGGGCGTTGATGACGTGCCCGCGCTCAATGTGCATGGGTTTCCCTTCGGGAAATCATCTCTTCCGCCTCGTCCGCCAGCAGGTTCATCTCCTCGGTCGTCCACGGCCCGGCATCATAATCCGGGTCCAAGCGGAGGTAAATGTCCCTGCGGACCAGGACGCATTCCGTACCGGCCACGTTCAGCGGCACCGGCTCGCCGTTTGCGACGGCCTTTTGTTGTTCCATATTCAAAATCATGGCGGCTCCCTTTTGGGCAATTTTATCCCGTGCTGTGATCGCCGGGAAGGCACGTTGCCCGCTTGGGAAGCGAAAGGGGGAGGCGGACCGTTTCCTGGCAGCTTCAGTGCCTTGCTTTCCCCGTCTGCTTGCTTGGTCGGTCCGGGGCTCGAAAGGTCGATTGCAGCCCCAATCTCTCGGCCGGCTGTTCCTGCCAGGCGACGCCTCCGAACGGCTGGCTTCGCGCCACCGAACGCCGCTGCGCTTCCTGTTCCGCTTCTCGTCGTGTACTGCGGCGGCGAAGCGGAACACTGGAACGTGCAGTTGCGCTGCTTGCTCGCTAGGACTCGACCGGCTCAGCAGCGCTCGCTGGCCGAATCACCGTGACCTGGCCGACCACGCGATCGGCAATGCGCCGTTCGATCTCACGCAGATGGGTCAGGTACTGTGCCAAATCGTGGTCGAAGCGGGCGCTGATTTCCAGCCGGCGGCGGCGGACTTCCTCCACCATCGGGCTGTCATCCTTCAGCGGCCGTCTCCCACGGTTGGAGTTGATGCGGGGTTATCAATCGAGGGACGGGCAACCCCATGCCATGATTGAGAGCGTGTGAAAAAATGGGGACAGGCACCGGCCTCGTCTCCAAATTCGCAAGGTTTTTCGAGGGATGGCCGGAGCCAGTCCCCATTTTTTCACACGCTCTGAGCACTTCGAGGTGCTGGCTTCCTGATGGGAGTAATCTTCGCTGCCGAGTTCATCGAGAACGGCAGCCGAAATGAAGCAGTCGTACGTGCCGCGCTCCCCGTCCCGCCATTCCCGCGTCCGAGCGATGTCAGCCGCCACGGCGGGACGGTTGTCGCAGTAATAGGAGGGAATCGTCGTTTCCAGCTATACCAACGGCTTCATGCTCTTATTCTGAGGCAGACACTTGGAAGGAGCAGGAAAAACAAAGAAACCCGGCGGCGACCCAGTTGGCCAAATCGTACGGGCTGCGATCGCCCGCGTCGCTGACGGCCAGCCGGAGGACGCGGCTGCCGGGCGGCAGCGGCACGTCGAAAGGCCACGGCGCCTGCGCGATCCGCATCACCGGGCTCTCCGCCGCCAGCTCAGTTGTGGCACGGTCTCCCGACCGTACCACCCGGCCCGACCGAAGGTCTTCCTGCTTTCCCCACCCTTCACCACGCAATCGGCGTCTGCGGCACACCAACGGATTGAACGCCGTCCGAAATCCACTACGCCGCGGAGGAATATCGTCAACGGTCCAGGCTACGGTCAGTTCTCTGCCGGGATCGTCCCGGGAGTAAATGGCGATTAGACTTAGGATGGCGAAGGGCGACTGGGTCGACTGGGCCAAGTGGCCCAGTCGATGGGCACGGTGCGTTGTGTCTCGATCGGGAATCTGCGGGGTGTTCTTGTGCAACGAGATCCTCCACTTGCCGAAATAGGGCGCGGGCGGGATACGGTCCGAGGCCCAGGGTCTCCGCGAGAGCCTTCGCGCGGCGGTTGAATTGGCCCGAAAAATCTTCGCAGTCCTTAAGTCGGAGAAGGTAGGCGATGTCGCTTGGCGGAAAGTGCTGGCCGAGTTCTACCACGCAGGACTTTGATGTCCTGCGCCGTGAGCTTGCGGGCCCATTCCATCGTGGTCGGAATGTGGCCGCCGACGTCGGGCTGCGGGCGCTGGCCCTGCCGAAAGACGAAGCCGAGATCGCGCGCACGATTCATGAAAGTGTTGACTTGCGGGCCGAAGTCACGGAGCCAGGCCATGCCGTTGCCCGGCAAGCCGTCCGGCGTGCAACCGACCGCGGATTTCAGCATCGGCACCCACATGTACTGATACGTCAAGTCGCCCGGCAGATCGACCTTGTACGGCGCTTGCACATAGAAGAGGGCCTCGGTCTGGAGAATGTCCATGTTCTTGGCGGAGAAGTAGCAGCAGGCGGTATCGCCGGAGGTGCCGAGCGCCAGGCCCAGCGCGACCGTCAGCCCGACGGCGACGGTGCGCTTGAGAAACGACATGGCCATGGGTTGGGTCCTCGGAAGATGGGTGAGAGTTGTCACCGACTACGACGATACCGGAGCGGCGGGGGATTGCCAAGGAAAATGTGGATTACGCTTCAGTTGCACCGAGACAATGTTGGTGATGCTCAGCGCATGCCGACGGCCTGCAACCGCCGGCCACCGGTTTTAGGCTGGGAGCGTCGCGCCAGCGGTGTTTTGGTTTCACGCAGGGCTACCTCAGCCGGAAAGTGCAACCCCGCCACAAGCTTGCGGATCATCGTCAGACTCAAGGGCCTTCGTCCGCTCAGTACCTCCGAGACTTTGCTTTTGCTGCCGATATAGGGGATCAGGTCCTTGGGTTTGAGCCCTTCTTGTTCCATGCGAAATCGCAGGGCGCTGATCGGATCGGGCAGATCGATCGGATAAGCGCTGGCCTCGTAGGTCTCGATCAACAGCAGCAACAGTTCGAACTCATCCCCCTTGGCTGTCCCGGGCTTGGCGTCGAAGATTCTCTCAATCCGCGCCAGTGCTGCCTCGTATTCAGCCTCCGTCTTGATGATCTTCGCTTTCATCGCTTGTCCCTCTTCGTCAGATCGTTTGCGCGTCGATGTCGTCGTACTCTTGGTGCGTTCCGACAAACCGCACGTAAATCGTGAAGAACGCGTAGTTGATCCACACGACGAGCCGATATTTGTTGCCGCCGATATTGAACACGACGCGTCCATCTTTCAGAATGCTGGCGGCGCCGTAGTGGGCCTTCACATCGGCCGGCGAGGACCACTCGGCATTTTTGGCTTCCGCGTGCCACGCCTCCAACGGCGCTTGGGCGCTCGGCTCTTTCTCCCAGTAGTCCTTGAGGGTTTTCTTGGAGATGACGCGCATTGCACTTCTACCAAACTGCTGCGATCAAGTCAAGGACGAAGTTCCCTTTTTGGGAACCACGCGAATGCAGCATCGTCCGCGTCAATTCGCCGCCGTGACAGCCGGGGATTTTCGATTCCGCCAGCGCCGCCAACCCAGAACCAAGCCGCCCAAGCCGGCGGGGATGCCGACGATTCAGGCCCAGCGCGGCCGTCAGCCCGGCGGCGACGGTGCGCTTGAGGAACGACATGGCCATGGGTTGGGTCCTCGCAAGATGGGTGAGGGCTGTCACCGACTACGACGATACCGGAGCGGCGCGGGATTGCCAAGGAAAAAGGTGAATTGTCGGCGGATGCACTCGGGGCGTTGACCTGGCTTTGCTTGCTGGTTTACAATGACGCTCATGGCCAGCCGCGATCTCGAACGCATTCGCAACGCGATCCTCGATCAGCGTTACACGTTGACGGAACACGCTTTTGAAGAAATGGACGCGGATGACCTTGATGTGCTCGATGTTGAATCCGCGCTTCTCACCGGCCGCATCGATCAGGTTTTGACCAAGGATCCGCGCGGCACACGCTATGTCGTCATCGGCAATGCCACGGATCAAACGACGCCGGTCGGAGTGGTAGTGCGCCTTGTCGAGCGCGATCGAGTCTTGGTTCTTACGGTGTATGAAATCAAGTGAGGGGTCCAGCATGTACGATTTTGCTTGCGAACATTGCAGCGGCACGGTGCGCGAGCGGCGCGTCGAGCGCGAGGCGCTGCGGCACAAGGGCAGTTTCGTCATCCTCGAAGACGTGCCGATCGGCGTTTGTGACGCCTGCGGGGCGCGTTACTTCGACGCTTCCATTTTGCGCCGCGTCGCCGAGATCGGGCGCGGCAATGTTCCGGCAGGCCGAACCCTTGAAGTGCCCATCGAGCGCTACGCCCCGGCCTGATATTCACGACTGCGGGTTGGCCGCTGCCTTCGATGGTGCCGAAGATGCGCGCACTTTACATCGTCGTCGCAGCCGCGACTTTTTTTCGCTGCCGCCAACGCCGCCAACCGAGAACCAAGCCGCCCAAACCGGCGGGGACGCCGACGACCCAGGCCCAGCGCGGGCGGGCGGGGATGTCGTAGGCGCGGTGGTCAAGCACCCATCTGTTTTCCGTATCGGCTCGGCTATTGACGAGCGTTCGGCCATCGTCGCTCAGCATGTAGTTGGCGTCGGGACTGTCCAATGCAATGTCAAACAAACGCTCGCCGGTTCTCGTGTCCGCCACGAGGATCATGACCGACGGAAACAGCCAGGGCGTGTAGTTGGCCCCCCAATCATCCCACCATCCGGCTGGAGCTTGCTTGAATCCAATGGCGTGCACGAGGGATCGATCCTTGCTCAAACCGGGGTGCCAAGCGAATGTTCCCAGGCGGTTGGGTTCGCCAATGGTTGATTGCTTGTCACCCGTCTGCCCGTCCCAAATCTCGATGCTGTTCTGGAACGCAACCATCACCGAAGAGTCCGCCGTGATTGCAGCGGTGCGCAGCGGCGCCGACGGATCGAGCGCTTTGGTCCAGAGTCGTTTGGCTTCGGGCAGTTGCATCATGTCAAGCTTGACCTTTCCGTCGGGAGAATTGGTTTGAACCAGCATCATCGATTCGTCCACGGAGTATTTGCCGAAAGGATGATGCGCAAACGGACCATCGATTTGAAATCCGCCAAGCCGTTCTCCCGAGGCGACATTGAGAAAGGCGAATCGCTGCAGCTTTTCGGGCGCCATGCCGCCGTCGTCCCTGTCGCCACGAACGTGCTCGACATGGATCAACCAGCGACCACCCGGCGAAAATGACAAGTCATGAAAATCGCGCACCACATGCATCTGCCATGTTGCCAAATCCCAGACGGCTGCTCCACGTGACCGGTCGTCCTTGTACGTGCTGTACGTGATCAAATGCCTGAAATCCGGCGACCGGACGGCGGTGTAAATTCGGAAGCCGTCGGCTCCAAGACGTTGCGTCTCTTCCTGGTCTTTTTCAATGTTCCAAAGGCCATGCTTGTAATTCGCTCCTTGAAGCAGCCCGTAGCCATCCAACAGAAAACCTACGAGCTTCTCGCCTTTGTCAAAGCGTCTTTTGATTTTGCAGGTGGAAGTTTCAATCAGGCAACTCCAAACGCCAACATGCACATAACCCTCGGTGAAACGCAAGTACGCTTCGTTGGGGGAAAACAAGGCAAACTTTTCAACGCGACGGGAGCCACGTGGCACATTATTATCGAGCCTTTGTTTCACTGTTTCAGGCAACGGGACAATCCGTTCGGTTTCGCTGTCGCGGTCGATCAAGTGCAAACAGTTCGCGTCGTTGTCATAGCCGACGACAAATCGGCCCGACGGTGATACGCTGCAACCGACAAGGTCGGGCTCGGACGCCAGATATTCCGCGACCACGGCGCCGGTTGCAAAGTCCCGAAGTTGCAACGGCCCGCGTTGACCGCCCAAAGGGTTAGTGCTGCTGGGATCCATGGCCAAGGTCCAAAATTGGCGGCTGTCGGCCGTGATGCCAAGGATTGTGACCGCCCCTTTCAAATGCCAGCGTGTTGGCGGCGGCAGGAGCAGGTGAACGGCGTAACCGATGGCCACAAGGATGGACAGAAAGACTGTCCAGGAGATGTGTCGTTTCCAAGCCATGGACTAACCTCTGGATGCCTTCGAATGCACCTGCCGCTTGGCGCAGAGACGCCGTCGATGCACTACGTCGCCACGTGAACGATCTTTGCGCTGGCAAGTTTCGTCAATTCAACGAGCACCAATTTCAGCGCCTGTTTCCGCGCTTGATACGCCGGCCAACTCAATTCAGGAATGACGGCATGTCCCCGCGGACCGCTGGGCACGGGGTCCGGAATGACCGACAAACCCAGGCGGCGCAGATCTGCCACGGAGAGTTGAGCGATGTGGTATTCGTTCGCTCGAAGCGGATCGATCGCGGCGAGGATGGTTGTCGGCGGGCCAAAGTCGGCTCGAACCACGGAAAGTCCCGTCGTGTCGTTGGGGTTCGGACGGAAGGCGCCAACGCGTATCGGAATCGGCAAACTGGAATCGAAGAAGGTCCGATGGATGCGGCGGTACACGAACTCACGGTCGTCCACCGGATCGTGCTCGTCCATGGCCAATCTCGAAAACCATTGATTCGGTGGTCATGCCGTGGGAAGGGTCCAGTGTTGCGGTTCTTTGCCCGGTTCGAGCACCATGACCTCTGCAAAATACGGCCGAACGATCTCGATTTCCGCATAGAATCCGCAAGCATCTTGCCATTCAAAGCTCACCGAGCCATCGACGCCGGGGACGACGACTTGCGGCGGTTCGATGCCGCGCTGGTGCAACAAATCGGCCAAGCCCACCGCCGATTCGAGTAACTCGCGCGAAGGCGCCTTGGCGCCGAAGCCATCCCAGTCATCGGCGAGCTGCTGCATTTCCACGACGGTTTGGACACGCACCTGCCACGGGTCGGAATCGTCAACGGTCGTCGTCGCTCCGCGCGCGGCGGCGACCCTCCCATTCCGTTCGCCAAACCCTTGGGCCCAAGCGTCTTTCGGAATCGGGCAATTCAGGACAGTCATGGATTATCTCCTGGAACAACCGTTACCATCATAGCCGGACCGAGTGACGTTTGAAATGCCGCTCCCGGTCAGAAGCGGAGTTCTGACCTACGTCAAAACTCCGCACTCCCCGGCGTCCTGGGAAACGGAATCACATCGCGGATGTTCGCCATGCCGGTCAGGAAAAGGAGCGTGCGTTCCAGCCCCAGGCCGAAGCCGGAGTGCGGCACCGTGCCGTAGCGGCGCAGGTCGAGGTACCACTGGTAGGCGGCGAGGTGCAGGCCCTTTTCCTTCATGTTGTTTTCGAGCACGTCGAAGCGTTCCTCGCGCTGGCTGCCGCCGATGATCTCGCCGACGCCGGGGACGAGCACGTCCATGGCCCGCACCGTTTTGCCGTCGTCGTTGACGCGCATGTAGAACGGCTTGATTGCGCGCGGATAATCGAACAAGATCGTCGGCTTCTGGAAGTGCTTTTCGGTCAGGAAGCGCTCGTGCTCGGTTTGCAGGTCGATGCCCCACTTCACCGGATACTCGAACGTCTGGCCCGATTTGAGCAGGATGTCGATCGCTTCGGTGTACGGCACGCGCAGAAAGTCGCTTTTCATGATGCCGTCGAGCCGGGTGAGAATGTCCTTGTCGATGCGTTCCTGGAAGAACTTCATGTCGTCCGGGCAGCGGTCGAGGGCGTCCTTGATGATGCGTTTGATGAATGCCTCAGCCAACGTCATGTTGTCGTTGAGATCGTAGAACGCCATTTCCGGTTCGATCATCCAGAACTCGGCGAGATGGCGCGGCGTGTTGGAGTTCTCGGCGCGGAAGGTGGGGCCGAAGGTGTAGACCTTGCCCAGGGCGCACGCGAAGATTTCCGCTTGCAGTTGGCCGCTGACGGTGAGGAAGGTGGGTTTGGCGAAGAAGTCTTGATGGAAATCAACCCCCCCTGCCCCCCCTTCGTAAGGGGGGGAGTTGCCGGTGCTCTCCCCCCCTTTGGAAGGGTGGGAAACTGATTGCTCCCCCCCTTGAGAAGGGGGGGCAGGGGGGGTTCTTGGCACCTTCGCCAAATCCAGCGTCGTCACCTTGAACAACTCGCCCGCCCCTTCGCAATCGCTGGCGGTGATGATCGGCGTGTGGATGTACAGGAACCCCTGTTCCTGAAAGAAATCGTGAATCGACTTGCAGACGCAGTTGCGCACGCGGGCGATGGCGCCAAACGTATTGGTCCGTGGCCGCAGATGCGAGACGGTGCGCAGATACTCGAACGTCGCCCCCTTCTTCTGGATCGGATACGTCTCCGGATCGGCCCAGCCGTGGACGGTGATCTTCGTCGCCTGCACCTCGGTCGCTTGTCCCTTGGCGGGCGATTGGCGAACCGCGCCTTCGATGGTGACGCTGCAACCGGTGTGCAGCTTCTTCACCTCGGCTTCGTAGTTGGGCAATGCGGCCTCCGCGATGATCTGGACGTTGCCCTGACAGGAGCCGTCGTTGAGTTCGAGGAAGCTGAAGCCGCCCTTGGAATCGCGGCGCGTGCGAACCCAGCCTTGCAAAACGACGTTTTTGCCGACGGCGCTTTCCTGCCGGGCCTGGGCGATGGTGAGCTTGTCCATGGCGAATGCCTCCGAGGTGCGGGGTGTAGAAGTCACTTTAGAAAACCGTCGCGTCCTTCGCAAACACGCGGTACAATCTTTGTCGGAGCATGTGCCATGCGACGCTCGTCTTTGATCTTGTTGTTAACGCTTACAGCGGCTTCCCCCGTCGCCGCTCAATCCGCCAACCCCGTGGTCATCATCGAATCGTCGCTCGGCGCCATCAAGTTGGAACTATATGCCGACAAGGCGCCGCTCACGGTGAAGAACTTCCTGCAATACGTGGACGAACGCTTCTACGACGGCACGATCTTTCACAGCGTCTACAAGCAATTCTACGTCGCGGGCGGCGCGTACGAACCGGGGCCGAAGGAGAAGAAGAGTCGCCCACCGGTCAAAAGTGAAGCCGGCAATGGGCTGCGCAACTTGCGCGGCACCGTCACCGCCATGCTGACGCTGCCTTCAGGGTTCTTTATCAACGTTAGCGACAACGCATATATCGACCAGCGTCAGCCGCCGTACACGGTCTTCGGCCAAGTCGTGGGCGGTATGGACGTAGTCGACAAGATCAAAATGGTCGCCACGGCCAAAAAGGACAAGTTCGCCGTCCTCCCGGTCGACGATGTGGTGATCCGGTCAATCCGTCTGGCGTCGCAGTTCACGCTCGTGGCCGGCAAGCGCGACGGCTACCGCGTCGGCAGCGTGTTCACCATCACCGCGCACGTCGAGCATCCGGTGCGCGGCCAAGCGCTGACGCTGGAGTTGCCGCCCGGCCTGGAACGCGTCGAGGGCAAGGAAATCCAGCCGGTCGCAGCGTTTTCCGAAATCAACGCTAGTTTCGTCGTCTGGCGCGTGCGCGGCGTGCGGCCCGGGGATTACGATTGCGTGGTTCGATCCAACATCGGCATGGTTCAGAGCAAGAAAATCAAGGTGACCGCATCTGCGAACTGAATCTCGAAGCAGCAAAGACCCCCTCCCTCCCTATAATCCACTCTTGTGAACCCGCACGGCCGCGGGGATGTCGTATTCTCCAGACTGGTTCGAGAGCATTCCATGGCCTCCTGGCAACGCACCCATACCTGTGGCGACCTGCGCGAAGCGAACATCGGTCAAGCCGTCACGCTCAACGGCTGGGTCAATACGTATCGTTCGTACAACGATCAAATCTTCCTCGACCTGCGCGACCGCTACGGCATTACCCAGGTTGTCATCGAAGGCGACCATCCGGAGCTGTTCCCGGCCGGTCAGGAAATCCGCAATGAATGGGTGCTGTCGGTGCATGGCAGAGTGCGCGAGCGCGTCGCCGGCAAGCACAATCCCAAATTGGCGACCGGCGACGTCGAGGTAGTGGCCGACGCGCTGACGGTCCTTAATCGCTGCCCCACGCCGCCGTTCGAGGTGATGTCCATTCCTCAGGAGCCAGGAAGGTTCGGTGATCCGGAATCGGCGAATGAGGACCTGCGCTTGCAGTATCGTTTCCTCGACCTGCGTCGGCCGACGCTGCAGCGCACGCTGGCAATGCGGCATCGGCTCAACAAGGTGATCCGCGATAGTCTCGACACGCAGGGCTTTCTCGAACTCGAAACGCCGCTGCTCGGTCGCAGCACGCCGGAGGGGGCGCGCGATTATCTCGTGCCGAGCCGCGTGTCGGAGGGGCAGTGGTACGCGCTGCCGCAATCGCCGCAGCTTTACAAGCAGCTTTTGATGGTGGCCGGGTACGACAAGTATTTTCAGATTGCGCGCTGCCTGCGCGACGAGGACCTGCGCGCCGACCGCCAGCCGGAGTTCACGCAGCTCGACCTGGAAATGTCGTTCGTCGAGATGGACGACGTCTTCCGCGTCATCGAAGCGTTGGCGGTGGACATCTTCCAGAAGTGCCTGGGCGTCGAGATCAAGCTGCCGCTGCCGCGCATGAAGTACGTTGACGTGATGTTGAAGTACGGCAGCGACAAGCCGGACTTGCGCTACGGGCTCGAAATCGTCGATGTCACGCCGATCATGCAGCGTTCGACGTTCAAGGTGTTTCTGGAAGCAATCGCCAAGGGTTCCGTAGTGCGCGGCTTGAACGCCAAAGGGGCGGCCGACAAGTTCTCCAACACCGACCTCAAGCCGGGCGGCAAGCTGGCGGAGTTTGTCGCCCAGTACGGCGCCAAGGGCCTGGCGTGGTTCAAGGTGGACAAGGGCAAGCTCACGTCGAGTCTGGAGAAGTTCTTCGATCCGGCTTTGCTGGAAGAATTGGGCCGGGCGATGGGGGCCGAGAACGGCGACGCGCTCCTGTTCGTTGCCGACAAGGAGGATGTCGTCTGCCAAGCGCTGGGCAACTTGCGCGTGCACCTGGCGAACCTGCTCAAGCTGTTCGATCCGGACAAGCTCGATTACAAGATTGTCTGGGTGATCGATTTCCCATCGTTCATCTGGGACGACGACAACAAGCGCTGGGCCGCGAATCACCATCCGTTCACCGCGCCGATGGACGACGATCTTGCCAAGCTCGAAAGCGATACAGGCAAAGTGCGCGCCAAGGCGTACGACCTGGTCATCAACGGCTACGAAGTCGGCGGCGGCTCGATTCGTATCCACAATCCCGACGTGCAATCGCGCCTCTTCGCCGTGCTGGGGATGAGCCCCGAGCAGGCCCGGCAACGCTTCGGCTTCTTGCTCGACGCGCTGAAATACGGTGCGCCGCCTCATGGGGGCATCGCGCTTGGCCTGGACCGCTGGGCGATGCTGATCGCGCGCACCGCCAACATCCGCGACGTGATTGCATTTCCGAAGAACCAGAAGGCCCGCGATTTGATGACCGGGGCGCCGGCGCCGGTGGATGCGAAACAACTCAAGGAATTGGGGTTATAATGTAACTGTTATCCTCCACGAGTGAGGTGTCGCCATGATGAGCAAAGAAACGGAAGAGCGCATTCGCGCTATGACGAATGCGCAGAGGCTTGAAATGACCCTGGAGATGATCCGTTTCAACCTCCCCGCGATGTTGTACGGGCCTAGCGAAGTGGTTGACCGACGCTTCGAGTTGCTGCGCCGACAGAACGACGAAAGGAATCGCATCGTATTGGAAAGGCTTGCCAGCACACGAAATCATGGACCAGCTGTTTGAGGTTCTGCGCGACTTTGTCCAGCTCTTTGAACGATTGGACATTACCTATGCCGTCATGGGTGGTCTGGCGGTTCGCACGTACGGCATTCCGCGGCCAACCTATGATGTTGATTTCACGATTGCCGTATTGGAGTCGCAATGGGCAGAGGTCGTTGCAGCGGCCCAGAATCTGGGCTACGATGTGCCGGAACATCAGGAGCGCGGCTGGTTAGACCAAGTTGCCGGCATGCCGATGGCGAAGTTTCATTTTTTCGTTGAAGCACGCAAGATTGATGTCGATGTGTTCTTGGCGCAATCGGCGTTTCAGAGCGAGCTTCTGAAGCGTCGACGCCGAGAGCAAATCCACAACCTGGCGCTGTGGATGGTCACGCCGGAGGATTTGTTGCTGCTCAAATTGATCGCATCCCGTCCGCGCGACCTTGCCGACGTTGCGGATGTGCTGTTCACTCAAGGTCAGCTTGACCTCGCCTATCTGAGAACTTGGGCGGATCAATTGCGAATTCGTGCGGAGCTGGAGAAGTCTCTTCAGTCTTGGAGTTCGCCTTAAGAGTCGATTGTCGGAGCAGCTTGCCCGACGTGCCATCGTCCGATTCATCAACAGCGACGATTCAGAAATGGGGAGCAGAATTGTGTCGCAAAAAACCTGGGGCGGCCGCTTTTCCGGCGCAACCGACAACCGCGTCGAGGCGTTCACCGAATCGATCAGCTTCGACCGCCGGCTTTATCGCCAGGACATTCTCGCCAGCAAGGCCCACGCCCGCATGCTGGCCGAGGTGGGGCTGCTGACGAAGGACGAAGCCGCGCAAATCGTCAGCGCCCTCGACGAGATCGCCGGCCGCATCGAGCGCGGCGAGTTTGAATATTCCATCAAGCTTGAAGACATCCACACCCATATCGAGCGGGCGTTAATCGAAAAGCTCGGCGACGTGGGCCGCAAGCTGCATACGGGCCGCAGCCGCAATGATCAGGTCGTGACCGACGTCAAGCTGTGGACGCGCGAGACGCTCGACGATATCAGTCGGAAGTTGCTCGAATTGCAGAAGGCGCTGGTCGACGCTGCCGAGCAGAATCGCGACGTGGTGTTGCCGGGCTACACGCATTTGCAGCGGGCCCAGCCGGTGCTGGCGGCCCACTACTTCCTGGCGTATGTGGAGAAGTATCAGCGCGACCGCGACCGTTTGGCCGATACGCGCAAGCGCGTCAACATTCTGAGCCTGGGCGCGGCGGCGCTGGCGGGGACGTCGCTGCCGATCGATCGGGAGAGCGTCGCCAAGCAGCTCGGCTTCGACGCGGTCGCCGCCAACAGCATGGACGTGTCCAGCGACCGCGATTTCCTCATCGAATTCGTCTTCGACCTGTCGCTCATCGCCCTGCACCTGGCCGGCTGGGCGGAGGAGTGGATTCTCTGGTCGACGACCGAGTTCAACTTCCTCGAACTGCCCGACGCCTTCTGCACCGGCTCGAGCATCATGCCGCACAAAAAGAACCCGGACGTGCTGGAGCTGATCCGCGGCAAGTCGGCCCGCGTCGTCGCCGATCTGCAGCAACTCATGGTATTGATCAAGGGCCTGCCGTTGGCGTACAACCGCGATTTGCAGGAAGACAAGGAAGCGCTATTCGACGCCTACGACACCGTGGCGCTGTCGCTCGAACTCGCCGCCGGGCTGATTCGGCAAACGAAGTTCAAGCGTGAGGTCATCGCCTCACGCCTGGAAGACGGCTTCCTCGACGCCACGACCCTGATGGAGTTTCTGGTCAAACTCGGCGTGCCGTTGCGCTCGGCTCACGAAGCGGTCGGGAAGCTGGTCAAGCAGTGCGAAGAGAAGAAATGTCGGCTCGCGGATTTGCCGAAGGAGACGTACGAAGCGATTCGGGCGGGGCTAGGCGCGAAGATTTACCAGGTGCTCGGCGTGAAAAACGCGCTGGCGGCGTTTCAGAGCTACGGCTCGACGGCGCCGGCGGAGGTGGAGCGACAAATGATGGCGTGGCAAAGTCGTTTGGCGCAAACTTAAGCAGCAGGGAGCCGGGCATGCCTACCGCGTTGCGCATCGGTCGTTATCGGTTCTTCTTTTTCAACAACGAGGGGCGGGAGCATCCGCACATCCATGTGCAAGCGGAAGACAGGGCTGCGAAATTCTGGCTTGATCCAATCGAACTTGCCGCGTATCATGGATTCAAAGTCCACGAGTTGAACGGAATTCGCGCAATTGTCGAGGAACATCACAACGACTTGCTGGAGGCTTGGCATGAGCACTTCCGGACGGAAGACGCCTAGACCACAACGCGGCTTCGTGCCGACGACGGCGCTAGCCACCGCAGTGACCTTCGATGATGACATGATGCACGTTCAACTCACGGATTGCCGTGTCGTGAGCGTTCCCATCATTTGGTTTCCCGTCCTTCACCAGGCCAAGCCGAAACAGCGCCGCAAGGTGAAAATCGGCGGCGGCGGGGTCGCGTTGCACTGGCCGGAATTGGATGAGGATCTGTCGATTGCCGGCTTGATGGCCGGCGTGGATCGGCAGTCGGCCTAAACTGTCTGGCGTGTGGCTTGCCGTTTCGCGCTCGCAAAAAAAACCACGCGCGCATCGTCGCTTAGCGCGAACTTGAAACGACACGGTCACTTCTTCAGAAACCCTGGGCCTTTCGGGTTGAACCCCGGAGGCGCATCAAGATTCGGAATAACCTCACCACCAGCTCGCGTGATCAGAGCCCGTAATGTCGCTTCCGGAAGATCGGCGCGCAGCGTCCGCACGGAAGCGTCGGCGAACGCGGCGTTGAAGAGTGCGCCTGACAGGAAGCCCCCCAGCTTGGGCAGCGGCTTCTGCGGGTCGAAGTCGATATCTTCCGGTTTGGTCCACGTCACGCTATCGGCGGTTTGCACGATGAGAAACGTGTTGGACGTTCCATCCGGAAAACCTGCCGGAAAGCGCGTCGGCTGGGCGAGGTTGAACGCCGCTCCGCCCCCTACGAACACCCGGTAATGCGTCTCGCCGGGCTTCGGCGGCGCCGCGGGCATCATGTAAATGTCAGGCATTTGCGGGATCAGCTTGCGGTTGTGCTCACTATCCCACGATTCGTCAAGTTTGAATTGGCGGAACAGTTTATCTTGCCCGATGTAAGGTAGGATGGCCACGCGCCAACTCAACAGCGGCTTGCCCTTCTTATCGCAAATCGCGGCGGGCCCCATGAGGCCGCGGTTCGTATCGGCGTGATTGATCCAGCCCAAGGCCAACTGTTTCAAGTTGTTCGCGTCCTGTGTACGCACGGCCGCTTCACGCACCTTCTGAATGGCCGGCAGTAACATGGCCGCAATGATCGCGCCGTCGGCTTCGAACGCGACCGTCAGTTCCTTGTCTTGCACGCTGATCTTCAAGTCGGCCAGCATCTGTTTGATGCCCTTAGCCGCCAGCGGTTCCTTGACGAACGTGTCGATCAGGAACGGTGCGCCGCCGAGAAAATCATCAGCGTCTTTCTTGAGCTGCATGGCCGTGGCCGCGTCGTCCAAGATCAGCGACGCTTGCAGTTGCAGTTTGTCGGTCAAATCGAGAGTGGCCAGGACGGCCCTGGCCTTGAGAAGCGCTGGCGGCACGCCCTGCGCGGCCGGCCCCGCCATTTGCGCCGCCTCGGGCGGAATGTTCACCGCGATCACCGCGCCCTTGGAACTGCTCGCCTTGGCCAGGGCACGCTCCAGTACGCCGGATGCTTTGGTCTGCCCGCGTTTGCCTTTGTACATCTGCAGGAACACTGGCGAACTGAGGACCATGGTTTTCGCATCGATGAATTCCACGGCAGCGCCTTTGTCCACGTTGTTGGACTTGATGGCCGCAGTTACCTGCGCTTGGTCCAGCGGTTTGGTGGTTTGGACCAAGATCACGACAGGCGCGCCGGGATTGCCGGGCTGTTTTTGCGGCTGCATCATGTCGGCAAGACTGGCGACGGTGAACACCGAAACGCGCTCAACATCGGCCAGAGCGACGCCGACGTTTTTCTGAACCTCGTCCTCGACGGTTTTGCCGAACAACTGGCGCAACGGTTGGATCGCTTGAGCGTTCCAAACTTCACCACTGAGGCTGGCGAAGACCATGGCATCGCCGGGGACCAGATCGGCGAGCGATCCACTTGCGCCGCCGACTGGATTCGCGCCCTCGGCGCCTTTCTGTTCTGCGCCTTTGTCGGCCGGGTTACCTTGCGGACCTTTGCCTTTGGCGATGGGCCCCGTATTAGCGGGTCCGGTGAAGAAGATGAAGTACGCGCCCGCTGCCCCGCCGATCAGCAGCACGCCCGCCAGAACCAGCCACAGCCAGAGTTTGCTGCCCGCCGCCTTCTTGCCGCGTTTACCTTTGCCGCGCGATGGACGGTCGTCGGAATCCTCTTCATCGTCATCGTCGCGCGCGATCGGCTTCTTGCCGCGCACCGGGCGCTCGTCCAAATCGTCGTCGTCATCCATCGGCGGCGGCGCGGGCCGTTTCGCCATCGGCTTGGCCGACACTTTGTCTTTGGCCGACGGCGGCGCGGACCGCGGCGGCGTCGCTTTCACGCCGGTCGCCGCTTCCTCGGCCGCGGCGACGAACACCGTCCCGCAGCCGGGGCATTTGACTTTCTTGCCGGCGAGTTCATCGCGCACATTGAGTTTCTTGCCGCAATCGGAGCAGGTGATGCGCAGAGGCATGGTGCCACCTCAATGGAATTCTATCGGTGCGAGCGCCGCGCTGACATCAGCGCCATGCGAATTATAGGGGACCCTTCGGCGCGAAAGAAGCAAAAAGCGAAAAAGTCCAACGACGGACACACGACGAGGTCGGGAGACCCGCGCCGAGCGCGCGAACCGCGCCGAGCGCGGGCGGGCGCCGGCTACTTGTCGCTGTCGCTGCTATTGGTTGCAATGGTGGCGCGCATGAGGCGAATGGTGCGGGTCTTGCCCTCGCGCGAAATCTCGAATCCCCCGTCCCACACTTTGGCATAAGGACCCGTTTTCCACAACGGAAGAAACGGCGACATTCTACTTTTCCAAGAAAGTAGAATGTCCTTGCGCCAAGAAAGCCTGGGGAAGGAGGACGACATCGGTCAGAAACCTTCCGTTGGAATCCTGCGGGTAAGCAATCCCGTCCCATAGAGTGGCCAGCAGTGGGAAGCGAGTCTTGCGTCCTGTGCGGGTGACCCACCGGGCGAAGCGTAGACAGCGAGTGCCAAGGCCGTGTGATGGAGCCCCCTCACAGTCGGCAGTAGGCACTCGGCAGGAGGCAGTCAAGAAAACCCTTCCGGTTCACTGCCGACTGCCCACTGCAACTGCCTACTGATTCGCGGGTAGCCTTCGTCGTGGACATAACGGGGGCCGCGTCGACACCGCCAAAAGGCCTGGGCGGGTCGGTCCCGCCGGGGGCGGCATGAGAGGCTGGCACCATTTGCCCCACGCCAGGCCTGGAATCTGCGTTTGACGAGTCGGTGGCTTGTTTACGGATCCCACAACTTGATGATTCCACGGTAGTGACCGCTGACCAGCCGCTTGCCGTCGGGGCTGAAGGCTACGCAGTGGACCGGGGATGCATACCCGCCAAGAGTGAGAATCGGTTGACCAGTCTGGGCATCCCAGACTCGAATGGAAGAATTCTCACCGTGAGCAGCAAATCGTTTTCCGTCGGGGCTGGAGGCTACGTGCTGGAGATCGTGCCCCGAAGCAACAATCCGTTTTCCATCGGCGCTGAAGGCGGCGCAAAAGAGGTCGCGAAAGACCTTGCCGGTGTCAAGTTTCAGGACATCCTGCCCCGTTTGAGCATCCCACACCGAGATGTTGCCCGAGCCGGCGCTGCGGATGTGTTTGCCGTCGGGGCTGAAACCCAGGACTGAGCCGCGCCTATTGTGGGTAACGATCTCCTGACCGGTGCCGACATCCCATATCTTCACGGTCGCGTTATTCATTCCAGCCGCAACCCGGTTGCCGTCGGGACTGAAGGCCACGCTCGTGACACGGTCCCAGTTCGTTTGGAAAGAGACTACCGCGCGGCCGGTATAGGAATCCCAGACGGTGGCCCCCCCCAAGCCGCCGGTGACAAACCGCTTGCTGTCGGGGCTGAACGCCACACCGGTGACCCCAGCAGAGTGCGCCTTGAGGGTCAGTTTCACCTGGCCGGTATCGGCATCCCACACCTTGACTTCACTTAGGTTAATTGAAGTATGACGAGATTCTGTGCTGCCGCTGACCAACCGCTTGCCATCGGGGCTCATCGCCACGCTCGCTATCAAGCTGGTGTGCCCCACGAGAGTAAACAACACCTGACCGTTCCCTGCGTCCCAGATTTTAATGGTTTTATCCCAGCTGGCGCTGATGATACGCTGGCCATCGGGGCTAAACGTCACACTTGTAACACTTTCGCTGTGTCCTCGGAAGGTGCGGTTCTTATTCAACAGATCGAAGGCTTCGCCGTCAATCTTTTCCAGGGCTGCGGCAGCGGCTGGGCGAAGGGCCGTGTCTTGATTCCTTGCTGCCTCAAGCAATGCCGGAACAGCCGATTTCGCTTCCGGGCCAAAAATATACAAACGGCTTACCGCTTTCTTACGAGCGGAAACTTCCTTGTCCCGCAACGCCTCAATCAAAACTGCCAGAAGGGTGGTCCTGTCTACGGCGGTTTTGGTTATCGCTTGGAGCCACTCCCTGTTAATCCTGTCGGTTAGGGCGAATGCGGCTGCATAGCGGACATCCGGTTCTTGGTGTTTCAGTAATTCCGAGAGTGCGTCAGTTGCAAATTTCCTTAGGCGTAGATCAGCAGCTTCCGTCTCTTCGTCTTTGTGAAGTCCTCCCGGTGCCTCAGCTCCTAATTTCCGTAGTTCGCGATCAGCGCTTCCAAAGTGCCCTGGTGCAACCAGGCTAAAGGCGAGGTCCTCGCGGGTGTTCGGGTCCTCGACAGCGACTGCCTCGGCAAGCGCTGGCACCACTCTCGACCCCATCTTTGCTAATTGCACTCGTGCTTTCCGCCGAACCTGCAGTTTCTCATCTCGTGCTTTCCGCCAAACGCGGAAGTCCTCACCTTCAGACGGCACCATCTTGCGCAGATCAAAACCTTTATAGGGGTTGAAATCGTCGATCCACTGGCGCACGGGCTTACCCTCGTGCATATCGTCGAGGCCAAAGGGTTTCTGTTTTCCGCGGTCGATGCCTAGGCGATTCAGCATTCCGCTGCTGAAAACCAGGAACCCAACCGCGGCAACTCCGACCACCAGCACGACACCGAGAAGTACTCGTAGAACCGGAAAGCCGGACCGTTTTCGCTTCCGCTCTTTACCACACTCTGGACATTTTCTGCTCCCACCCGACAGCTTGGCACCGCAGAACCGGCAAACGCGCGACTTTGCCGCGACAGGGCAGCCGCGCCCGCACGCCGGGCAGTTCACTTTCGTGGCGCCGGCCTCGGACTTCGCCAGAAAACTCTTGCCGCATTCACAGGTTACAGAAATTGCCATTGTCAATCTCCCAGTTCTTGCCGAAAAGGAAGTCGTTTGTATTCCGTCAGAGACAACAGGGTCATGGCTTGTCTTCGCTTGGCGTCGCCGGCTGTTTGGGTAAATGAAGCGCCGCCTTTTTCAGGCTCTGCTCGAAGAGATCAACCGCGCGATCGAATTCCGTCAAGTTAGCCCCCAAGCCGATCATGCAGAGGACTTTGCTCTCAGGGATGAAGAATGCATAAACACGGGTGATGCGTGTTTTCTGGCGCAATTCGAACACCTGGGCCTGCATGCCGGCCACCGACATGGATGGTTTCCCCTGAAAATTAACGCCCATTAGGGCCACGGCTTTCTTTATTGTCGCAGGCACTTGGTTCTCGCTTACGTCCTCCCTTGTGAAGATAAAAAGGGCCTTCACAGACGGGAATTCGGGCGCCTTGACGTCAAATCGCAAGCGCTGCACCTTGCCTTTGATTCCCTTCTCGGTGGAATGGTATTCCTTGACCCAACCGGGGGGAGGCTCGAATTCGAACAGCTCTTCCAATTCTGCCCGCGTCAGGGCGGCTTTCGGTGCCGCCAATTGCCCGAGTTGGCCCAATTTGCCGGTACCCACGCAGGCAAGGACAATCAGCAGGGCACTGATGACGGCACAACCGGTCGCGAAGATCCCAGGCTTTTTGCGTCGTCTGCCCGTCTGTTTCCTCTTGGGTTTCTTCGCTTTGGATGTCGTGACGCCGTGTTTGGCGTTTTCTTCGGCTTCGGGCGCCGTCACCACCTTTTCACATTTGGTGCAACGCACTTTTTTGCCGGCGAGACGGGCCGGCACTTGCAGCAACTTGTCGCACGACGGACAGCAGAATTGCAGCTCCATGGGCCACAAGGGACGTTGCCCCCGCGCTCCGAGCCGCGACATCAGCGCAACATGCTCGTCAGCAAGTCCATCTCCGTCCGGCTGCCGACCAGGAGCGGCGTGCGCTGGTGCAAGCCTGTCGGCGCGATGTCCATGATGCGGCCCACGCCGTTCGTTGCAACACCGCCGGCCTGTTCGGCCAGGAACGCGATCGGATTCGCTTCGTACATGAGCCGAGTACAAAAAGGGGTCAGGGTTTCGTTTTCGGGCGACCTTCTCGCTGAGTCCTGAGCGGAAAAACGTGTTAGCCTCATTTCTCACCATCGTAGGACGGGTTTCCTAACCCGTCCGGTCCGGACGGGTTAGGAAACCCGTCCCACGGCATCGCGCTGCACTGCATTATTGGTGAGAAAGGGAGATTAGGACCCGTTTCCGTTGCACAACTTTTCGTCATGGCCCCATTTGGTTTTGTCTGAGCCTCTGTGCCTCGGTGCTTCCCGCAAATCACTTCCGCCTCCGCGGCCGCATCAGCTCCGCCAAGTCCAGCGGCTCCGGGTGCATGATCGCGTGCAGCGGTTCGTTGGCCCATTCCTGGGCTTTCTTCGGCAGCCAGTAGCGGAAGGGCTTGTGCTTGCGGCCGGTGCCGTCGCGGCAGACCAGATGGCCCGCCAGGGCGGCGGCGGACGCAAGCGTTTGTCCCGCTGTCCTATTCCCGCGAGGCAGAAAAAGATGTCAGAAAGGCAAAAGGTGGGCATGGCTCAAAACCTGGTAACAAACATGTGTGTGTGGAGTATCGTGGCATTGTGGCCCTGTCGGGCCTGGTTCAAAAATGCGCGGTTGAGGGTGCCAAGCGACTGTGCAATCGACTGGGCCATTTGGCCCCCTCGTGCATTGTCGCGTCCGTAGCGTAACTGCTGACTTGGAAGCCGGTTATGGCTGACAATTTCGCGACTATACGGCCTGGTTCAAAAACGTGCGGTTGCGGGCGCCAAGCGACCATGCACTCGACCGGGCCATTTGGCCCCCTCGTGCATTGTCGCGTCCGTAGCGTAACTGCTGACCTGGAATACGGTTATGGCTCTCCATTTCGCGACAATACCACAATACCACTTTTGTCGCGCGCCTGTCCTGGCAACGTTGCCAGCTTTTGGCAACCTTGCCGCGGTCAAGGTGGCCACCTTTTGGCAACGTTGCCAGCTTTTGGCAACCTTGCCACTGGGCGGCAGTGTTGCCGACCGGTGTGGGCGCGGATATGCGTTCAACCCTGCGCCGCG
>Ga0209726_10001342_pt1 | contig 40254 bp, 43 predicted proteins | sample Subgrocontami54m_FD_187453 | JGI IMG/M metagenome (GOLD analysis project Ga0209726, IMG submission 187453) | Subsurface groundwater microbial communities from S. Glens Falls, New York, USA - GMW46 contaminated, 5.4 m (SPAdes) (version 3) | ecosystem: Environmental > Aquatic > Deep subsurface >...
CATCTGGACTTGGACCACCCGACCGCCCTCCTGTCCTCGTTCAAGACCCGGCATGTTGTTGCGTGCACACCGTATCACCGTGAATACTCCGACAGGCTCCTAGTTGAGTCAAGTACATACCCCTTAGGCAACATTCCCTTATGTGGTACTTGTCTTGTCTACTCGTTTGTGCCAAAGTCAACCGGATCATGTCACCTCTCAATTGACTGAACTCAACTGCCTGGCTGAGGCGGTATTCCGCAGATATCCATTTCGCATGAGCCGTCTCAAGTAGTCACTTGTCCTCCTGGCCCTGCTCCGAAGGCGAGGGGTCGAGGCAGAGTTTATGATTAGAGTGGCGAAGGCTTGAGAAACACTTCATACGCTCGCCTAGCTTGAACGCGGCGTCCAGGTCGTCTTCGATGACCTGGACGTTAGGAAACAGTTCCCAGCGTCTTTTCTTTAGCTCGCCGCTCATAAGTGGGGTTGTCAAAATTTGGAACCCAGTGATCGGCTGGTTGCAAGGAGAGCTTGCTGGACTGTAAGCTATTCACTTGCCATGAGCTCGGATTGTGGTATATTTGGGTGCGGTGTGTTTCCATGCCTGCACAACGTAAGCGCACACATGAGGTTTTCAGTGACAAGAGAGTTCTCTGTTAGTTTAGCGATGCCGGCTTCGACGCCGCAACCCCACCAGTGATGGATCCGCAGACCCAACGTGCCCAGGTCTACCGGAAAAACCCTGACATTGTTGCCAGGCAAATTCTCGATGAGACCATTCTCGTCCCTCTCTGCCGCAAGGCTGGGGAGATCGAGTGTCTCTATACGCTCAACGAGGTCGGAGCCCGCATCTGGGATCTCATTGATGGCAAACGCTCCGTCCGAGAGATTCGCGACTGCCTCCTCCAGGAGTTTGCAGTCAACGAGACTGAGGCCGAGGCGGATCTCCTGACGCTGCTGGACCAACTCTGCGAGATCGGAACGATCACGGAGGCGGGCGCGCGGTGAGGGGTAGCTCCTCTTCAACAAGAGACGACGTCGTGGTGCACGTTCCTGAGCGAGATCAGGGGCGTCGACACAGTCATCGAAGCGGCCAGGATCCGATACGCCGGATCCTGGTGATGGAGGATCACGACCAGGCCTACTACGCCTGGAAAGCGGCAGGCTTTCGTGACCGCCTCCTGGTGCATCTCGATGCCCACCTCGATTTCAACTGGATCGCCGATTGGGATCCCGTCGCGCTATTACAGACCCAGAGCGTGAACGAGCTCGAGCGGCTCTTGGCCGAGGACCCTCGCTGGAACCTCACTCGTCGGCCCAAGGAAGCGCTCATCCACATCGGGAACTATCTCTACCCGTCCCTGACAGAAGGCTTAGTCAGGTCCGTCTTCTGGATTGTTCCAGACCAGGTCATGGAGAGCCGCAAGCAGCGACACGACCTGGTGGAGCTCTTCAAAAAGAAACAACGCAAGCATCCCAGCAGGGTCCAGCTCTTGGGATGGCATGACGATCGGTTCCAAGCGATGCTCTGTGACAAGCCGGTGACGGTGTGTCGCCTCCGGGACCTCCCTGACATCCAAGAACCCGTGTTGTTGAATATCGACACCGATTACCTGGTGATCCCTTCGTTCCGTGAGCCCTACCCACACGCGCATCCTCGAACCGTCGCTCCCTGGATCTGGCCTGATGAGTTGGTGGCAAGGCTCAAGGAGAAACACGTTTCTACGGATTTTGTGACCATCGCGTACTCTGTGCATGGTGGGTTTACGCCGTTGTCGCTTAAGTTTCTTGGAGATGACCTTGCCAGGCGGCTTAACGGGCACGAGCTTCCCGAGCAGGCACGTGAGGTCATAAGGTACAAGCGAGAAGCCACCAAGGCTAGACAGAATGGGAAGCTCGATGAGGCGATCAAAGCCTTCGAGCAGGAACTCGACCTTAAGTCCGAAGATCCCTCGATCCACTACGGCCTCGCAGAGCTCTTCTACGAGAAGGGTTGGGCAAAGCAAGCAGCCCAGAGCTATCGGCGCGCCACGGCACTTGATCCCAGCTATCGGCTGACCGAACAGCACCTCAGTCCCGTCTACAGAATCTGGGGGTTGCGCAAGAAGGTGAAAGAGGCCTACGAGAGGATGCTCGCCCTTGATCCCACCAACGCCGATGCGCACGCGGGGCTTGGGGGCCTCTTTGTCCAGCAGGGGGACTGGAATCGAGCCAAGTGCCACTACCAAAAGGCCCGGGAATGTGATCCCCAGAACCCGCGTCTCCACTATGAACTTGGCTGCCTGCACGCAGCCTGCCGTCAGTGGGATGAGGCGGAGGCGGCGCTCAAGCAGGCCCTTGGTTCACAGCGGTTCGCAGGATTGGCCTCGTTCTGGCTTGGCTATGTGTATGCAAAGACCAAGCGACACGGCGAAGCCCTCGCAGCCTACGAGGCCGCCTTCCATCTTGGGTTGCACAATCCGCCGCTCCACTGGCGGCTAGGCGGGCTATACCTCAGACATGGGCGGCACTATCGGGCGCTTCGACAGTACAGCCGGGCGCTCCGGATGCTTCCAGCGGTTCCGCTGGTCTGGGCAAGAAGGCTTTTGCGCCGCATTCACAACCTGGTGAGACACACATTCGATGGGGTTTGCCGATAAGCGCTTTTCCAAGACGCCGATCCCTTGGCGGATCATCGACGGGGAAATGGTGCTGCTCGATCGTCACGAAGGTGAGCTAATCCGGCTGAACCCCGTGGGTGCGGAGATCTGGAAGGCGATGGACGGCCACCGGACGGTCTGGGAGATCATCGACTCTATCCAGGCGACCTTTGAGGTCAGCAGGGAGCAGGCCACGAGGGATGTCCAGCGGTTCGTCATGCAACTGGTGCGACAAGAGCTCGTGGAGGAGGCTCGCGAGGAATGAGCGATGCGCCGCAGCCGGGGGCTGAGATCCCGACCGTCACAGAACAAGCGTATGGCCAAAAGCTCCTCGAGAAGCTGGACGGGAGACCCTTCCCCTTCAACGGGCAGTGGGAACTGACGTGCCACTGCAATTGCAAGTGCGTCATGTGCTACACTGACCCCTTCAACACCCCGGAGCGGATCCGACAGGAGCTGCGCACTGAGGAGATCATCCGGATTCTGGATGAGCTCCGTGAGGCAGGCTGTGTGGCACTGACCTTGACCGGTGGCGAGCCGTTCGCGCGCAGAGACTTCCTGGACATCTACACCGCTGCCAAAAAGAAGGGCTTGCTGTTGACCATCTTCACGAATGGCACTCTGATCACTCCCAAGGTTGCTGATCATCTCGCTGCTTATCCCCCTCAGATGATCGAGATCAGCTTCCATGGCCTCACGCCAACGAGCTTTGATGACGTCACCCAGGTGAGCGGCTCCTTTGAGCGCTGCCTTGAAGGAATCAGGCTATTGTTGGAGTGCAAGCTTCCTGTGACCCTGAAGTCCCTCGGAATGACCCTCAACCGAGATGAAATCCTTCAGATCAAGGCCATGGCGGAGCGGCTGGGGGCAGAGGTCCACTACAAGTTTAGCTCAGGCCTCCGCCCCAGACTGGATGGCTCGACGGATGTGGCTCAATACCAATTACCAGTGGATGACATTCGCGCGATTGAGCAGGCCGATTCGGAGTTTCGCGCTGAGCGGGCCCGGCAAGACTGCGTAAGAGAAGATGCCCTGCGCCAGGGGGAAGCGCGCTGCGGAGGCGGCACCTATAAGTTCCACATTGATGCGTATGGGATGCTGCAGCTCTGCTCCAACAACCGACGACAGAGCTACGATCTGCGCCACGGATCGTTCCGGGAAGGCTTCTACGAGGCGCTGCCAGGCTTTCCGTGTCCGAACAGAACGCAGAAGCTCGTCCAACTCGCTGTGTCAAGATGACGATCGCCATCCCGGCCCAGGAATACAAAGAGTTCAGCAGGGCACTCCATGGGGATGCCGGAAAGGACGCCAAGGTCGTCAACGCCACCATCGAGCTGACCTATGGCTGCAACCTCCACTGTGTCCACTGCTACACCGACTGCTACAATCAGCCCCAGCTCATCAAGGAGCGGGAGCTCCCTTATGAAGAGGTCATCCGGATCCTCGATCAGCTCCATGATGAGGGAGTCTTGTGGATCTGCTTCACGGGTGGTGAGATCTTCATGCAACAGGATTTTTTTGACATCTACCTCTATGCCAAGGACAAGGGCTTCCTCATCACCCTGTTCACCAACGTCACCATGATCACGAAGAAGATCGCCGATTTCCTGGCTGAGCATCCCCCATTCTCGGTCTCGACCAGTTGCCACGGAGCGACTGAGGAGACCTTCGATAAGGTCACCCAGGTCAACGGTTCGTTTCAGTGCTTCAAAGAAGGGATCCGGTTCCTCCTGGAGCGCAACCTCCCGGTCAACGTCAAGACCAAAGCGATGACGCTGAATAAACACCAACTGGATGAGATCAAGGCCTTCATTGAGGGATTGGGCTTGAAGTGTCAGGTGAGCACGGACATCTACCCCCGGCTCAACGGGGATCTCGAACCTTGCGAGTATCGGCTCTCTCCGGATGAGGTCATCGCCGTCTCAGAGCAGTTTGCCAACGACTGTGAGCACAAGGAGTGCCAGGCGCAACACGCTTCCTGGGAACCGATGCCTCCCCCCGATGATCGGCTCTATCGCTGTGGCTGCGGGACGACGCAGGTCCACATCAGCGCCTGGGGGAAGCTGGGGGCGTGTACCTTTGTGGGTCAGCCCAGGGCGGATCTGCGCAAGACCTCCGTGGCGGAAGGGATCGCCGAGGTCTTTCCTCTCGTTCGGGCTACAACCTACCAGACCAACTCATCCTGTCGCACCTGCCACGTCCATCGGCTCTGTCACAAGATGCCCAGTATCGCCTGGGCCGAGAATGACGATCCGGAACAGCCGGTGGAGCATTTCTGTCAAGTGGCGTTTAAACAGGCGGACAGACTGGAAGCCATGAAGCACAACAAAGGAGGTGGATGCCATGGATGAGCGGATCGTGGATCAGCCGAGGGTGAAACGGGTCTATGTGTCCCCGAAGATCGTTCGGGTCCGGCTCAATCCCGAGCAGGCGGTGCTGAGCGTGTGCAGCATCACGTCGACGTCCATATTGAATAACATCATGACGAACTGCGAGAACTTGCTTGACGGTGACATCAACTGCCGCAAGGCGAGTACAGGGGGCGCTCAGGATTTGGCGGCGACCTCGTAGCCGCCATGATCTATTGAGCGGGTGGAGGTCGCGATCAGGGCTGAACGGCTGCAACTCGCCATTGCCGGTATCGGGATCGAGCTCACCTCGGAAGGAGCACAACTTGCCGAGGAACCGGTGCGCCAGCTCTACGAGCCCTTCCTGAGGAGTGGTCCCGTGGATCTGGCGCTCAGGATTCACTGCGGCCCCCTGCCTTCGGTCATGGCGGAGGAGGTCCTCTTTGACGGGCCTGAGAACCGTTGGCGTCTCTCCCGAGCGAACGGTCGCTACCTCTTCGAGATCTTTGGCACCAAGCCTCCGCATCCCAAGGCACAAGTGGCCCTGGTGGAGTGCAACCTCAGGACGGGAGAGGTCTACCTAGAGCCTCAGGGCCCCTCCCGTGCACCCATGTGGTCGCTGGTCCGGCTCATGCGTCCCCTGGGGGAGCTCCTGCTGATCCACCGGCTGGCCCAATACCGCCAGGGAGTGATGATCCACGCCCTGGGGATCGAGGACCGCGGTCAGGGCCTGCTCTTCATCGGCAGATCCGGAGCAGGAAAAACCACGCTGGCTAACCTCTACAAGGAGCATGGAGGGGTCAAGATCCTTGGAGACGAACGCGTGATCGTCAGACGAGGGGACGAGGGGTTCGTCATCGCGGGGACCCCGTGGCCCGGGAGTTTCTTCGAGGTCTCAGCCGACGTCGTCCCCCTGCGCCGGACCTTCTTCATCGAGCATGCTCCGGCAAACGTCATCATCCCCGATGGCGTAACCACCCTGCTGCGCCTTCTCTTCCCGCAGCTCTTTCTCCCCTTCTGGCATGGGGACTCTCTGGCGTTCGCGCTGGAGTTTACTGAAGCGCTGTTGAGGAGTGTCCCTGCCGCTCGCCTGGGCTTTGTCAACACTCCCGAGGTGGTCGCGTTTCTCAGCAAGGAGGTGTTCGATGTCGGCGGAGATTGAGACGGTTCGCCGCGGCCAGTTCTGGGCTACCCTGGACAGGAAGGCGGCCCGGCACCGCATTCCCCTCACCGCCATGATCGAGCTGACCTACGGCTGCAACCTGCGCTGCGTCCACTGCTACAACCCCACCCATGAGGCCGGGGGGGAGCTGGCCACCCAGGAGATCACCCGGATCCTCGACGAGCTGGCCGATGCGGGCTGTCTCTCGATCAGCTTTACAGGGGGGGAACTGTTCACCCGCCTGGATGTCTTTGAGATTTTCGGCTACGCCCGAGCGAAGGCCTTCGCCATCACGATCCTGACCAGCGCGACCCTGATCACCCCGGAGCGGGCCGACCGGATCCAGGCCCTCACGCCGGAGCGCGTCGAGGTCTCGATCTACGGCGCCACCCGGGAGACCTATGAGCGGGTCACGAGAGTCCCTGGCTCGTACCGTCGCTTCCTGGAAGGCATCACTCTCCTTCGCGGACACCGGGTCCCGCTCGTGATCAAGATGCCCGTGATAACCCTCAATGTCCATGAGGTCGAGCAGGCCAAGGCGCTTGTGGAGGGATGGGGGATTAAGTTTGTGTACTGCACCGAGATCATCCCCCGGGTGGATGGCTCGCTGGAGCCTCTCGAGTATCGCCTCGCCCCTGACGAGGTCGTCAGAGTTCAACGAGAGCTTTCCGGCTACCAGGCGTGGAAAGCCGAGGGGGGAGGGGAGAAGGAGGAAACCTGCCAGGCGCAGACGGGGTTCTTCACCTGTAAGTGCGGGAAGAACGGTCTGGCTGTGACGCCGTATGGGCAGATGAACCTGTGCGTAGCCTTCCCCATCCCCAAGTACGATCTTAGAGCCGGGGACGTCGCATCGGGATGGAAGACCCTCGTGAACCTTGTGGACTCAGCCACGCCTTCCACGGCCTATGAATGTCCGACCTGTGAGCTTCAGCGGTACTGCCGCCAGGGCCCGGTGAACGCCTGGCTTGAGACCGGGGATTTCAGCCCGTGTCTTTCCTACTTCAAGGAGCTTGCTCGCTTGGAGAAAACCGCCTCGCAAGAAGTCCAGGCGTCATAGCCAATCGAGGTGATGAGCGTCAGGTTGACGATCTTCCGCATCGTGACCAACCTCGCCAGGGCTTTGGAGATCTGCGCTGAGGCGGTGATGCGTCCGGAGGACCTCATCCGGTTGAACCATCGCTTCTACGCCCAGATGGTTTGGAACCAGGATGACCACGATGTGACGAGGGGACTGCATGACTGGGAGCAACAGCTCATTGGCTCCCTCGCCACTCGAGGACGCGCCTTGGCCTGTGGGTGCGGGACTGGGCGGGAGGTCATCGGGCTTGCGCGATTGGGCTTTCAGGTGATGGGGGTGGACATCGTTGAGACGGTGGTGGAGCGCGCCCGTGAGAATGCCCGCAAGGCTGGGATGGAGGCAGACTTTGAGGTGCAGGACATCACCACTCTCTCCCTTTCGAAGGGTCCCTTTGATCTGGTGACGCTCCTCGGGTATCCCTATAGCCTCATCCCAACGAGGCGGAAGCGGATCGAGATGCTGTCACGAATCCGATCGGTCCTCACGCCAAACGGCCGGTGCCTCATCAATTTCTATACCCGCCAATGCACGAAACGGCAGCAATGGGTCCATCGGCTCAGGAAGCTCGTGGCGTTTGTGACCTTTGGGAACCGCGAGTGCCAGGTCGGTGACATCATCCATCAGGGGGCTTTCTTTACTCACTTCTTCCAGGACCCGAAGGAGATCGAAGAGGAGGCCCGCGCGGCTGAGTTCCAGATTGAGCGCTTGGATTTCCACCATGAGCAAGGGGGGCATGCGCTCCTCACCCATGCCTCGTGATCCCCAACCGTCCGAGCCCCTCGCCCTCACAGACCTGCCGGAACTCATCGACCTGTTGCTTGGCTCAGGCAAAGTCCGCTTGCGTATTGCCAGCCGCTCGATGGTCCCGACGCTGCGGCCTGGCGATGAGATTGCGGTTGAGCCAGTCTCGCTCGACGCGCTCCGGGCTGGGAACCTCATCCTCTTCGAGCATCAGGGAGCGCTCATCTGCCACCGCCTCGTCGAGGTGTCAGGCACGCCCCCCACGTTGCTCACTCGAGGAGATGCGCAAGGGTGTGGCGGTGAGCGGATTGACCAGCACCAGGTCGTCGGAAAGGTCGTCGCCGTCCAGCGGCGGACCCTCTGGGTCGGGCTGAAGGACACCCTGCAGCGTGCGCTCCTACCGTTTTTGCTCCGCTGGCTCCCGCACCTCCAAGGGCTCAGGGCCTACCGCCTCCTGCTGCGCCCCTTCATCGTCCCATTCCTCACTTACCAGCTCGGCCTTTCCCAGGGTAGCCGGTGGTATCAGTGGCAGGAGCTTCGGACCGCCAACGGCCTGCCCACCTTACCGCCTTCGTCGCGCCACCACCTCCTTGTCGCGAAGCTAAGGAGGAACACGGCCGGCCGGGCTTACCTGACACGGACAGATGCGGGCTGGCAATGCACGCAGGTTGATGTTCGGATCCGCTATCGTGGGTTGGGCATTGAGTCAGATCTCACCCGCGTCGCTCACCTCCTGTGTAAGACGAAAGCCACTCAACCGTGATGAATCCGATGCGTCCTGAAGACCAGATTGTGATCCTCTCGGCTCGGCCAGAACTCAGCCGCGCTCACAAGCAGCATCTTCAGATGCTGGTAAGCCACAATCAGTTGGATTGGGGCTATCTCGTGAAGGTCAGTCGGCGGCATGGGCTGGACAGTCTGCTCTACCACCATCTGTCCGGATGCGAGTGGAACCACGATGAAATTCCCGCCGGGATTTTAGAAAGGCTCCGACAGCACTACTATGCCACCGCGTGCCAGAACACGCTTCGGCTCCAGGAGGCCGGCAGGGTCCTGAACGCGTTGCGAAAAGAGGAGATCCCTGTCATTGCCTTGAAGGGGCTAGCCCTGGCTGAGCCGCTCTATCAGAACATCGCCCTGCGCCCCATGATCGACATCGATGTGATGATCCGCCCGGCTGACTACCGAAGGCTGACAGCATTGCTGGAGCAATTGGGGTATATCTGCCACAAGTCTGCCGTGCAGAGGCTCGCCTGGGAGCGCTTTGGGTGCAATTTGGAATTTAGCCGAGCAAGCGGCGGGTGTGTCGATCTGCATTGGGATCTTTCGACCTACGAACGCCTCAAGGGAGTTGTTGCGCTCGATGCAGATGATTTTTGGCAGTGGAGTGGAGTTCAGACAATCGCCGGCTGTCCAGTGGGCGTCCTGTGTCCAGAGCATCTGCTGCTCTACCAGGCCTTTGATGCTGGGTTTATTCATGGCTTTGATCGGCTGCTGGGTGGGTGTGATGTGCTTGCAGTCTTGGAGGCCTTTGCAACAGCCTTGGATTGGGACATGACCCTTGCCAGCGCACGTGCCGCTGGCCTGAAGTCGGTATTGTACGCCGTGCTGTTCTGGGCCAGACGGCTCTGGGCGGCTCCTGTCCCGGAGGAGGTGTTAAGGGCCCTGCGGCCCGCTTCTCGATTCAGAAGGCACTTGATTGAAAGGTGCGCAGGGTGGCGTGTTGATCAGGACAGCTCATCGCGTCGTCACTTCTCCTTGCAGTTCCTTCTCCTCGATGGGACGGCTGCGATGGCGCGGATGTGCGGGCGGGTGCTTGTACCCTCTGATGACTGGCTCGTGTATTTCTACGCTCTTCGCAGCCCGCGCCTCGCCGTCCCTCTTCGTGTACTTCATCCCTTCCTCCTGCCGTTCAATCGACAATTACGTTAAGAGCCTCTTTTCAGTAGTGGCCCAAGCTGCCGTCACGTTTGGCCTTGGCAAACGCCACCTTAAAGCTCCACAAACCTAAGGGACTGATCGCAAGCGATAGGGCACACAGGATGCCAAGCTGGGGCAAAAGATCCATAAGCGAGGCGTTTCGATGGACCGCGAGCTCCATGGCCTGGAGAGCATAGGTGCTGGGCAGGCAGTAGGAGATGAGGCGTAGCCACTCTGGAAACACGGAGATAGGGAAGTAAACGCCGCTAAAAAGCGGTGAAAAACCCTGCTGGAGTATCCACGCCAGCGGATTGCCCCGCTTGAAAACGAGAACAAGACTTGCGCAGAGCAGGCCTAAACCGGTAAATGCAACGCCGGTCAACGCAAGAATGACCAAGACAGAGAGGAGGTTTGCTCGGCCGAAATCAAGCTGAAAGCCTATCGTTGCGACAACGAGATAGAGCAAAAGTGTCACGGTGGCCAGCACAAAGTTCCACAGGCTGATCGAAACCAGGAACGTCGACATGCGGATCGGGGTGACCAGGATCGCCTCTAAGGTGCCTTGGATCTGCTCAGCATGGATCCGCCCAGAGAGGCTACCCAAGCCTGTTCCCGCAAAATTGAAGAAGGCCATGCCCACCAGCACGTAGGTAAAATAGCTGCTCCCGTACAGGGCCAGGTACTCCACCATCCTGTTACCAAAGAGCCGATCAACAAAATAGAAGGTAAGCAGAGATCCTAGGACGTTGAGGAGTTGAAGGGCAAACGCGAGACGGTAGCTGGCTTCGCTCAAGAAATCCTTCCGGAAAAAGGCCCAGAGCTTCTTCAGCTCCATCATCCGCCCTCGCGCATCAAGGAGGTGAGGGTCTCCTCGAAGCCGACCTGTTCAGGGCCAAGGGCCTCTTTAAAGTTTGCCACAGTGCCAGCCCGAATACACCGGCCTTGATGCAAGAGAACGATCCGGTCACTGAGCAGCTCAGCCTCGGTCAGATTGTGGGTTGCAAGGACCACGGTCTTGGGGTGGGGATGATCGGTCCGCTCTCTCAGAAAGGCTCTTAGGCGCTGCGCAGTTGGCGGATCGAGGCTCTTCGTCGGTTCATCGAGCAGAAGGATCGGCGGATTGTGCAAGAGTGCCCGTACCAGCGCGAGTCGCTGCTTCATCCCTGCAGAGTAAGTCTGCACGCGCCGATCCAAGTCTACGGTCCCCAACAAATCACACAGCTCGCTGATGCGTGCCCGGGCTTCCTGGCTCGGCAGCCCATACAACGCAGCAAAGAACGCCAGATTCTGCCGACCCGTGAGCCGCCAGTAGAAACTTCGTTCCTCCCCGGTCACCAAGCCAATCTGACGTTTGACGGCGTGTTCCTCTTTCACCACATTGTACCCATTGACCCGAGCCTGACCGGATGTGGGCAGCACAAGCGTTGCAAGAACCTTCAGCAGGGTGGTTTTGCCAGCACCATTGGCCCCGACGAGCCCGACGATCTCCCCGTGCTCGATGGCAAACGTCACGTTATCGAGTGCGACCTTTGGTGAGCGCTGGGCTGCCGAAGCGGCTTTCCAGAGCGATGAAAAGCCCCATGGGGGCCGAAATACCTTCGTCACTTGGACGAGCTCGATTGCGAAGCTCATGGGCATTCAGAGATTACAGGGTCCCCGTCTGGGCTGCGATTGTTGCCCGTGGAAGCTGCTGGCTAAGTGAAGGCTGAGGCTTCAGCCTCTTTTCCCGAATAGGCATATCGCTCTCGACAGTAATAGTAGCGGGATTGGGTTTGGACCTCGGTCGGACTTTGTTGAGGACGACCCCAAGGAGTTTGCAACCAACGTTCTGGAGCTGGACCCTGGCTCGCGACAGCGCCGCCCTGGAGATGCGGCCGACCTCGCAGACCACCACCCCGTCGACATGAAGAGCTAGCAATAGGCTATCCGCAAGATGTGAGGGAGAGTTGTTGCTTCATGGCAGAGAGCCCTGCATGGTTCTGTGAATATCCAAATGATATACAGAAACAATATCCCTCCTCCTGCGCTCTGTCAAGAAGTAGCTTGGGAAAAGACCGTATCGCCTGCTTGACGGATTGTAGAGAGGAGTGTTATAGAGGGGCAGGGAGGGAAATATTCCACCCGCAGAAATGTCGAAGGTTTTCCTTGATTCCTATCGCTATCTTAGGGTTCGCGTTGCCGCTTCTCTGGCCCCTTCCGGCTGGTAGCGACGGACACGGATTTTGCTCTCGCGCTTGCGGGTACGCGCGATATCGTAGGAAGACTGCATGCGGATGAGCGTCTCCATTTTCGGGCCGAAGGCTTTCTCGATGCGTAACGCCATGTCACCCGACAAATCGGTCTTGCCATTGAGCAAGCTCGACAGCGCAGGGCGGGAAACACCCAACACCTCGGCCGCCGCTGTAACAGACAGGCTTAGCGGCTCGATGATCTCAGCCCGGATGAAATCTCCGGGGTGGGGCGGGTTCAGCATACGCATGGCTTCGTTCTCCTTCTTAGTGGTAATCCTCATAGTTTACGTCGACAATCTCGCCTTCGGCCTGGTCGATGCGGAACGTCAGCCGCCAGTTCCGGGTGATACTCAGGCTCCATGTGCCCTTGCGGTTCCCGGTCGTGGTGTGCGCCTTCCACGTCGGGACTGTGCGCAACTCGTCCGCGTCTTCCATGTCCTGCATGAAGGCGAGTATGTTCCGGAGCTTGTCCACGACATCGGGCGGCAACCCCTTTGGGTTGTCTTCTGTGTAGAGCCGCTTGAGGCCCTTATGGACAAAGTTCCGTATCCTCATCCCTGATTGTAGCCTGTAAAGCTACGCTTGTCAATTCTAATGGTCCTGGGAATGCTTCCCCATAGCGGATTCCAACCGCTACCCTGTTGCCGTGACTTAATATTGTAGCTCTTTGGGCTTGGACAAGGCTTGCGAGGGCCTCCCAATGACAGGCCATTCAAGTCTGAGGGGTAGCCCCGTGTGTCGTCTCATGGGCCTTCCGTTGTGGGTTCAAGGGACGGTGGTTGCGCACGCCCCTTTATAGCCCCTCCTCCTGCGGCCCACAAGGTTTTTTTGTCCACTCCCTCTTCCTACTCTCTGTCAAGTAGCTTGGGATTGCCTTATGAACTTTCCCAACACTGCTCCAACAGGCCCCCCAGTCGGCTGCTCGCTAACATCACTATTGCCGTAGGTCTTTGACACAAGGAGTAATACGTGATATGTTTAAGCGACAAGACATAGTAAGGGATAAGAATGAGCCTCTTCACAACAAAGGAAATGGCCAAAAAACTGGGTGTGACCACCGGCACCATCTATCGTATGGTCCACGCAGGCATTATTCCGGCGATTCGAATCGGAACGGGACGCAGTCTTCGGTTCGATTTCGAAGACGTGAAGACCGCACTAAGCAAGCAGTCCTCCCTTCCTTTACTCCCTCGCCAAAAGGCAACGGAAGACCAGCTTCTCGCTCTCCATGAGCTTGCGATCGAGACGGGAATCAAAGACCTCGCCCAGAACCATGACCATTACCTCTACGGGATTCCTATCCAGCCGGTCGTGAGATCGAAACGATGAGCCCGAAACCATCACGGGTCTTTATAGATACAGCCGCCTGGCTGGCTTTAGCCAATAAGAGCGACGTCCTCCATCAACGGGCAACTGAACTGAACCAGGATCTCCTGTCGAGAGCAGCCCACTACATCACGACAGACTACGTCCTGACCGAAGTAGCCAATGCCCTGGCTCGACCTCCTTATCGAAGGTCGATCATCCGTTTTCTGCAAGCCATCTTCTCTTCCAGGGGCGTGACCATTCTCACGATTACTCGGGAACGGTTCCTCCGCGCCTGGCAGCTTTACAAAAGTCGGCACGACAAGGAATGGGGACTCACCGACTGCACAAGCTTTATCATCATGGAAGAACAGCGGATTCAAGAAGCCTTCACCTCGGATCGGCATTTCCACCAAGCGGGATATGTCTGCCTGCTCAAACTCAAAGAATAATTCAGATTGACGTTGGTCCTGATATTGCTACAATGTTGTTAATAAACAAGTAGTAGCTTTTAGTATCTTCATGCGGAGCTTGCAGAAGCATTCACTACCGATTGGCGAGTAATGAGGCGAGTGAGGGTTAATGGAAATGGGCGTGCTCGGCGGGGTGAATAGCGGTACTTATTGTGATTGCGTGCTCTGTGGTGTCACCGTCAGTAAAACAGACACCACTTGGCTCGTCCCGGTCTGTCTCGAGATGACAAGTATCGTCCCGGTGTACGTCCCGGCCGCCAGCCCAGCTACATTGGCCGAGACGAACGCCGAAGCAGGGGTGGTTCCAGCAAGGGGAATCACCTGGAGCCACGATGCGCTGCTGGTCGCGAACCATGACCCGGCGGTGGAGCCGTGGGTGATAATGGTGAGCGATTGGGCCGGAGGATTCGATCCCCCCTCTGCCACGACAAAGCTCATCCCGGCTGGGGTGGCAGTGAGCACCGAGACAGCCTTGGCGGAGGAAGCCACTACCCAGAACGCCATCGTCAGCGCGAGGCAGAGTGCAAGCCTTTGCAAGGACAACGCGCGTGATCTGATGCTGAATTCTTCACGATGTCGCACTGGAGTCTCCTTCTCTGATTTAGTATAGTGAGGAACCACGGATAGGTCAAGAAGTTTCCCTTTTGGCACATGTGGAAACGGGCTCATGGCGACAAACTGTGAGCATCCCTTCCCCCCTTTGTGGGGGAAGGATAGGATGGGGGTATGAAGGGCAGGGCCAGGCGTCTGAGGAAAAATATGACCGATGCAGAACAGGCCTTGTGGAAGTACCTGCGCATGAGACAGATGGCCGGAGCAAAGTTCCGGCAGCAGCAACCGATTGGACCCTACATTGTTCATTTCGGTGTCCTTCGGGAGCAGACTCGTTGTCGAGGCAGACGGGGGACAGCATATCCAGCAAGCGGACTATGACGCCAAGCGCACGGCATGGTTGGAAGGGCAAAGCTTCCGGGTGCTCCGATTTTGGGATCACGAGGTCTTGCAGGCTCCTGATGAGGTGAAACGCGTCATCTGGGAGGTGTTAACCCCCCACCTGAATCCTCCCCCACAAGGGGGGAGGAGCAGTGCATCCACACCTTCGTGCCATGAGTCTGGAAAGGGAGGGTCATGAGACCGGATGGGTCAAGGCGGCAGCGTGGCTTCATTGCGCCCAGCACAGGTCGGTGGAGCCAGGAAAGGGACCGAATGAGGTTGTATAGAGGAATCTTGACCCTGCCTCTATGCCTGATGGCAAGTTGTGCCGCGCCCTCACTTCCTCCAGGGACGGTTTTACCATCCGTGCTTCTCGCGCCTCCAGCTCCAATCGGCGGAACTCGGGAACCAGGTCATCCGGCTGAGGGGCAGTATATTCCAAGAGAGGTCACCGAGAATGAGACCTTCACCACCGTGAATGGGACACCTCTATACAAGATCGGGCCCGGCGACGTGATCGAGATCTCTCTTCCCAAGGGAGCGCCCCAGGAAAAGGTCTTGGCCCCGGTAAAGCGAACCGGGACGATCGAGGTTGCTGGCGTTGAGGTCAACGTGACCGGGCTGACGACGGAGCAGGCCGGGGGGAAACTGCGGGAAACGCTCGCCCCCTTCTACGTCAACCCCCGGGTCGAGGTGCTGGTGAAAGAGCACGCCAGCAAGAAGGCGACTGCGCTCGGCGCCGTCTCGTCTCGCGCAGGGGTGTTTCCTCTCACCGGAAGAACAACCTTGACCGACTTACTCTTTAAAGCGGGAGGTCCAGCGGCCAATGCGGACCTGGAGAGCGTGCGCGTCACGCAGCCGGACGGTGAGGTCTACACGGTCAATCTGCTGCAACTCGTGCTTGCTGGGAGGCTTAGGCAGGAACCTGTACTTGACGCAGGGAGTGTGGTCTTCATTCCCGAGAAGCCACCCGAGCTTCCGAAACGAGTGTTTATCCTGGGAGAGGTCCGCAGCCCAGGAGGTCAGCCCTTTACACCCAACCTCACGATGGCCCAGGCGCTTGGGCAGGCGGGGGGCGCCACAGACCTTGCTGTGAGCAGCAGCGCTCGGGTGATCCGAGGCGACCCCCTGAAGCCCCTCCTGATCGCGGCCGATTTCGACAAGGTCCTCAGGGAGGGCGATTTCCGATTCGATGTCCCGCTTCAACCCGGCGATATCATCTATGTTCCAAGGAGTCCTATTGGAGACTGGAACGCCTTCGTGGCTAAGCTGAGACCGACTATGGACTTCTTGAGTATCGGCGGAAGCACCGCCACCACGTTTAAGCAGTTGATTACTCCTCCCTAACCGCATGTTTGTGTAAGAGGGAAGCTACGGTGGCACAGTATGAGCTGAATATTCGAGACTACTGGCGGATCCTGAGGCGCCGCAAGGGGATCGTCCTGGCAGCCACCCTCCTCTTCACCGCCTTTTCCTACACCTCTGCGCTGCTGTCAACCCCCCCGCCCATCTACGAGGCGTCGAGTGCCATCAAGGTAGAGCGGAGTGCCAGTATCGCCGGCCTCCTGATGGAGGCGATCACCTTCTCCAGAGACACCGTTGCTACCTACGCGGCTTACACCCGCTCGTGGCCAGTCCTGGAGATCGCCGCCCGCCGGCTGGGCCTGATCCCGCCGGACGTCACTAGCGAGGCCGCCAGGAGCTCACCTCAGTACCTGCAGGTCATTACCCGCCTGCAGAATCAAATAATAAAGGCCGAGCCGGAGGAGGGTACGAGCATCATCAGGATCACCGCCCAAGCAGGCGATCCCAAAGAAGCGGCCAGGATTGCCAACAGCGTGGCGGAGGCGTATCGAGAAGAGAACATCCTCGCTCGAAACCGCCAGGTGCGGGAGGCCAGCCAGTTCATCGAGTCGCAACTGATGGTGATGGAGCAACGCCTGGGGCTCTCCGAAGAGCAGTTGAAGGCGTTCAAAGAACGGCAGGGTGGCGTGCCGCTGAGCGATGCGGCCTCTGCTGCGCTGTCGAACCTTGTGGTGAAGGAAGCGGAACAGGAAAAGACGCAGAGGATCCTGGACGGCGTGACACGGGAGATTCGCCTGCTCAAAGAGAGCCCTGACGCCGCCCTCAAGGCTGGAGGACAGGCCCTGTTTGATCCGCCCGACCCGAGCATTTCCAAGATCAATGCTGCGATCATCGAGGCACAGCTTGAGCGAGGCAACTTGCTCCTGACCCTGACACCGCTACACCCGCAGATCAAGCAATTGGACGCCAGGCTCGCTGGGTTGCGAGCAGATTACCTCCGGGAACTCGAGGCGAGGCGCCTGGCGCTGGAAGGGCGGCTCCGTGCCAGCGAGGCTGCCGCTCAAGTGGCCAGGGCCGACCTCCAGGGGATGCCGGAAAGCACCCTTGAAGAGGCGCGACTTCAGCGCGAGGTCAAGGTCAACGAGGATTTGCGCTCCCTCCTGAAAAAACGGGGCGAGGAAGCCCGGATCAGAGAAAAGGAACAGATTCAGGAAGTCACCATCGTGCGCCCTGCCGTGGAACCGACCTCGCCCAAAGCCGTCACCCAGACCGCGACCAAGACCGTGGTGGGACTCGTGATCGGCCTCGTCCTGGGGGTCGTTCTGTCCCTCGTTGTGGAGTCGCTGGATACCTCCATCGGCGCTATCGAGGACGTTGAAGCCTTCCTGCAGGTGCCGGTGATCGGCCTCATCCCTGACCTTGAGAAGGAGATGGAGCGCGGAGAAGCAGAAGCCGAGGCGCCGATCGAGAGCGGAATCCCCCCTGAGGTCAGGCCGTTCCTGGTTTCCCTTCTCCACCCCACATCCCCCGTCGCCGAGAGTTTCCGAGCCCTCCGAACCAACATTGAGTTTCTGGGCCTCCAGCGTCCACTGAAGGTCATCACCATTACCAGCGCCTCCATTATGGAGGGGAAGACCACCACTGCCATCAATCTTGCCCTGAATATCGCCCAATTGGGCAAACGGGTCCTCCTCATTGAGGCCGATCTCCGGAAGCCGTTTGTCCACCACGTCTTCGGTATCCCTCGGGATCCAGGCTTGTCAGAGGTGATCATCGAAAATCTTCCCTGGTCCCAAGCGGTCCGGACCGTGACCGATCTCATGTTGGGGAAACTCGGGCTCGATCCGATTGCGTCGGCCCCGAATATCGACAAACTGAATATTCTCACCAGCGGCCGGCCGCCGTTGAATCCGGCGGAATTCCTCAATTCCCCGCGGGTGACGGAACTCCTGACGACCCTGAAGGAACAGTACGAGTACGTGATCCTGGACGCCAGCCCGGTCCTGCCGATCACCGATGCCGTCATCCTGAGTTCCAAATCTGATGCCACCATCATGGTCTATCGGGTTGGACAGATCCCCCGTTCTGCCCTCCAGAGAGCCAAAACCCTCCTGGAGAACGTTCAGGCCAACGTGGTTGGCGTCGTTCTCACCGGCCTGCGCGCGGAGTTGAGCCGTGACTACGAGGAGCTCAAATACGCCCGATACACCTACAAGTATGCGGAAGGTTCGAAGGGTAAAGCCGCCGCAGGTCATGCTCGGGGCAGGCTGAAATCCTTGACGAGCTTCTTGACGGAGATGTGGACAGGCACTGGTCGGGGTCCTACGCGTCGTACGTGAGAGGCGTCTTGCCCTTTTCGCTGAGCTGACCGCGACCTCTGGGAAAGGCGGATTGAGTGTCTTATGGTAGGGACCTGGACGGGCGATTTTCGCGCGTGGTCTACTCTAGGGGTTCTTCTCGTCCTCGTAGCGACCGCCGCGTATATCATCTCAGAGTTTACGCCCACCACGGGATTGGTGATCGGGTTGTCCGCACTAGTCATCCTGGCCGCGATGATCAACATCGACGTGGCCCTCTACGTCTTGATCTTCTCTATGCTCCTCGGTCCGCAGGTGGTGGCCTTCGAGGCCGCTGGTACCCGTTTGGCCAGCCGTGGGCTCACGCTTCGTCTTGACGACCTGCTCCTGGTGGTCATTGGGCTGCTGTGGTTGGCCCGGATTGCGATCTACTCGGACCTTGGAGTGTTCACGAAAACCCCGCTGAATCGCCAGATCGCATGGTACACGTTCGCCTGCATCCTGAGCACCGGTGTGGGAATGGTGTTCGGCCGGGTTGAGGTTCTGACCGGCTCGCTCTTTACGCTGAAATATATCGAGTACTTCCTGGTCTACTTCCTGGTAGCCAACAACCTGAAGAGCCGGACCCAGGTGAGAAACTACACGGTCGCCCTCCTGGTCGTCTGCTTGATTGTGAGCGTGATCGGGATCTCCGCGGTCCCCTCCATGGGCCGCGCCTCAGCCCCTTTCGAAGGCGCTAGCGAAGGCATCCGAGCCACGAATACCGAGCCGAATTCCTTCGGGGGCTACCTGATCCTGATGCTGGGCTTGACGCTCGGCCTCCTCCTGACTCAGGAATCTAAGAAGGTCAAGATGGCCCTTTTCTCGCTGGCCGTCATCGTCCTGATCACCATCGGCGCCACTCTCTCCCGCTCGTCCTACCTCGCCCTGATTCCCCTCTATTTCTCCCTCCTCTTCTTCAACAAACGGCGCGTCGGTCTGCTCGCCGGCGGTTTGCTACTCGTGGCTGCTTTCGTCCTCGTCTCCCCCACGGCCGTCTTGGATCGAATCCAATTCACGTACGCTGCTCCAAAAGAGGAGGCGCTGTTGGTCGCGGGCCAGTTCCAAATCGACACATCCACTGCGGCGAGGTTATATAGCTGGGAATACGCCTTGACGGACGGCTTCCCGCAACATCCGATACTCGGTTGGGGAATCACAGGGTTTAGGTTCATGGATGCTCAGTACCCCAGGACCCTGGTGGAGATCGGAACCCTCGGATTCGCAATGTTTCTCTGGATCGTCATCACTCTCTTTCGATTCGCCAAGAACCACTACCAGCGGGCAACAGATCCGCTTCTGAAGGGGGTCTCCCTCGGCTTCTTAGCGGGCCATCTCGCTCTCCTTACTCACGCCATCGGGGCCAATAGCTTCATCATCGTCCGCATTATGGAACCATATTGGTTTTTGGCGGCTATTGTGATGATGCTGCCACAGATCGAGGAGGCGCAGCCTTCGGCGCAGGCACCACCCGCTTTCGTAGGTATTCGCCGATGATCAGCCTTCGCCGGCTCATGGGGCTTCCGCGTTTCCCGATGAGAGTCTACATGCTGATTCTCGCCCTGCTCCTGGTTCTCGCCTATGCCATCACCGGACCGGCGCACGATTTTTTTGCAAAGCTTCGCTCCTCCATAGGATTCTTCTATGAGCCGAAGGATTTTGAGCGGGAAGAGTTTTTGAAGACCCTTGAGCAGAAAAGACAGTAAAGGGGAAGCCCAGGAGGTCAAGTGACCGCTCAAGCGCCGACTCTTATCGTCCTCGGGCCTAAAGGTCGACTTGCGCGAGCTTCTCGCTTGCTTCAGCGAGCGAAACGCGACTTCGACACGCCGACCATCGTCATCGCCGGAAAAGAGGGGATGAAGACCGCCCTGGCGCAAAAGGGACTCGTCGCGAGAGATATTGAGGAATACCGGACCGCCGAGGAGAACTACAAGGCTGCAGCCAGCGAGGAATCTCGCTTGCTAGAGGAATGGGGGAACATCTGCTTCCTCGATGGACAGACGCTGGAAGAGGCGACCTCGTACGACGGGATATCTCTCTGGAAGACAATAGAGATCAACTTTGGTTTCGCATTCCTAGCCTCCCTTATCGACCGCCTGCAACTCATCGAGCGAGTTCTCGAGGTCGAACAGCCCGGCAGGGTCGTGTTGGAAGGTGGCACCGACGAAGACCGATTGCTGCTTGCACTGGCAGCGAGGGCGAGAGGGATCACAGTGGAAACTCCTTCGACTGGGCTCCTCTCCAGGCTTTTGACCAGGCTCAGGTTCCTCGGCAGTACTAAATCTATTCAACTGGCCGGTATGACGCTGACTTACTGGGTTCCGGATTTTCTCCTCGCGCCACTGTGGCGAGCCAGGACCCTTTTCTACCATTCCGCAGGCAGGTGGGCAAACCGACGCCTCCGAGCCTTCGATGGTCAGTCCTATGCGGATAGAGGACGACGTACGGTCCTTTTCCTTTCGGTCGTCCAGCGCTTCACCGACATCATCCTCCCGGTCATACGTGAGATCCAACAGCGGGAGCAGTACCGTGTCCTGGTCCTTGACCGCCGGTTCTCAACGGGCAGGCCCAAGCTTCAGGAGGCACAGATTCCTCATCGTCTGTTTGAGGGATACGAGGACAGAACTGTGCGAAGGCACGTGAGAAAGGCGGCACAAGACTTCCGCAGGCGATGGAACCTGCTCCGGCGCGACCCCGTGGCGACGGCATCTTTCCGGTGGCGGAACCTGCCGCTCTGGGACGTGGTGAAACGACGTCTCCGGGATAACTTCTTTGTTGGATTCCCAGAACTGGTGCAGATCATTGAGACGTCGAGGCGCGCGTTCACTATTGAGCGCCCAGCGATCGTGGTTGTGACTGACGAGCGGCCGCCATTTCAGCGCGCCTTTGTTGAAGCCGCCAACTCCCTTCGGATCCCGACGCTGAACATCCAGAACGCTGTCCTCTTCGAGTACCCGCTGGGCAGTCCCATTTCCACCCGACGGATGGCCGTCGACGGCGAGTATTTCAAAGATGTGTTGGTGAAGATGGGTAACGATGAGCGCACAATTATCATCACAGGCCAGCCGAGATTCGACCCGCTGGTCCGTCGGGATCGGCGCTTTCGGCGAGAAGAGATTATGGACCGGCTCGGGCTGGATCCCCGGAAAAAAGTCATTGTCCTCTTTCCGGAAGGAATAGAGACCGGCATCCGGGAGGCCGACAACGATCAGTTTATGAGGGCAACCTTCATGGCCGTTCGGGACCTTCCTGACATCCAGGTGGTAACGAAGCTTCATCCGATCGAATTCGACTTCGTAAAGCCCCGGAGGATCGCCTTTGAGGCTGGCCTCCGTGATGTCGCAATCGTCAAGGACGTCGATCTCTGGGAGCTGCTGTTCGTTACCGACGTGGCGCTCGTGACCATGTCAACGGTGGGCCATGAGGCCATTGCAATGGAAAGACCGCTCATTCAAGTCGGCATCTCCAAGACCGAGCCGACGGAAATTCCGTATGCGGAGTTCGGCGCGGCGTTGGAGGTATCCGATATCGGCGACCTGGGTAATGCCATCGAGAAGGCTCTGTGGGATCCCGTAACTTTGCGACGCTTGGAAGAGGGGCGGGCCAATTACGCAACCCACTTCGCGCATGGGCTTGATGGCCGAGCCTCGGAACGGGTCGTCAATCTGATCGACCAGATGATCCGAGAGGGCGCGGGGCCGACAACTGAGGTGGAGGAGGCTGATGCCGTTTGACGGGAAGACCATCCTGATCACCGGAGGAACGGGCTCCTTCGGCCAACATTTCGTCAAGGCCACCCTGGCTCGCTATCGTCCGAAGGCCATCAGGATCTTCAGCCGCGATGAGCTGAAGCAGCACGAAATGCGCGAAGCACTACAGGACGACAGACTCCGCTTCTTCATCGGCGACATTCGCGACAAGGAACGGCTGAGCCGCGCCCTAAGGGGGACGCACATCGTCGTCCATGCCGCAGCCCTGAAGCAGATCCCGGCGTGTGAGTATAATCCCTTTGAGGCGGTGCAGACGAATATTCTTGGAGCCCAGAACCTGATCAACGCTACGATCGATGAGGGCATCGAGCGAGTCCTCGCGCTCAGTACCGACAAGGCGGTCAATCCCGTGAACCTATACGGCGCCACGAAGCTCTGCGCGGACAAGCTGTTCATCCAGGGAAACTCCTATACTGGCGCCGGTCCAACCAAGTTTGCGTGCGTCCGGTATGGCAACGTCCTGGGCAGCCGCGGGAGCGTGATTCCTCTCTTTCGCGAGCAGCGCAAGTCCGGCATAGTGACGATGACCGATCGGCGGATGACCCGATTCTGGATCACCCTGAATCAGGCTGTCGATTTTGTGACCCACTCCATCGAGCGGATGCAAGGCGGGGAGATCTTCGTCCCCAAAATCCCAAGCATGGCCCTGCTCGACTTGGTCCAGGCCATTGCTCCGGATTGCCAGATTCGCGAGACCGGCATCAGGCCTGGTGAGAAACTCCACGAAGTCCTTCTCACAGAAGACGATGCCAGACACACGCTCGAGTTCGACGATTGCTTCCTGATCGAGCCCGAGTTTCCATGGTGGGGAGGGTCACGATGGATGGGGGGCAAGCCCCTCCCCGAGGGGTTCTCTTACCGAAGCGACAACAACACCCAGTGGTTGACGATCGAGGCGCTGGTAAGGCTCATCTAAGCAGCTGTCGCGTCGCAGTGGACTCTTGCACGGTCATGTCATAAACTTCCTGTAAAAAGAAAGATGGTGTAACCTCCTGAAAACCACAACACGAAGGGGGCATTGACAGATGCCCCGGACAAGGAGGCTACACCATGGCCAAGAGAATACCACCGAGCAAGAAGATGGAGCAAGAGCTGTGCACGGGCCTGATTACCAGCAGCGATCCCCTGGGGGAAGCGGCCCGTCGTGGGGCGCGACTGATTCTGCAGAAGGCTATCGAGACGGAGATCGACCAGTTCCTCGGCCGCGGCTGGTACGAACGCTCCGGGGACGGCGCCACGAGCGGGCACCGCAACGGCTACGAGAGCAAGAAGGTGCACCTTGGTGAGGGGACGATCGAGCTGGCGGTGCCGCAACGTCGCGACACGCTCGTGCCGTTCGAGTCGGTCTGGCTCAAGGCGATCGGCAAGCGCTCCAAGCGACTGCTGGAGATGATCCCGATGCTCTACGTCAAGGGGATGAGCCAGCGGGACATCGAAGCGGCGCTGGTTGATGCCCTCGGCGTCGAGCACACTGGCCGCAGTGTGATCGGCCAGGTCTGCCGGAGCCTGCGCGTGAATCTGGAGCGCTGGCAAGAGCGGGACGTGAGCGAGTACCGGCTGAGGTCCCTGTTCCTCGATGGAATCGCTCTGCGGCTGCGTCCTGAGGACAAGAGCAAGATCGCGGTACTGGCCGCCTACGGGATGCTCTGGGACGGCAAGAAGGTGTTGTTGCACCTGTCCGTCGGCGACAAGGAAAGCACCACCTGCTGGGAGGCCTTCTTCGAGGACATGAAGGCCCGCGGGCTCAACGATCCACTGCTGGCGGTTGTCGACGGCAACGCCGGAGCCCGCAAGGCCCTGCGACATAAGTTCTCCCGCACCCTGGTGCAGTGCTGTCAGGTGCATCGGATGCGCAATGTGCTGACCAAGCTGCCCGAGGTTGCTCGCCCGCTGATCAAGAAGATAATCCTCCGGGCGTTCACGGCCACGACCTTCGCCAAGGGCCTGGAGATCGGCAAGGCGCTGATCGCCCAGCAGAAGGAGGCTTTCCCTGCGGCGATGAAGTGCCTGGAGAGGGACTTGGAGGAATGCCTCACGGTGCTCACGTTCCCCTTCGCACATCGGGTGAAGATCCGTACCACCAATCTGCTCGAGCGGTTGTTTGGTGAGGGAAAGCGTCGGACCAAGGTCATCCCGAAGTTCACCACCGAGTCCAGCGGCATGATGTTGCTCTTCGCGGTCCTTGTCGACGCCTCTGAAGGCTGGCGCGGCGTGCGCATGCCGCCGCACATCCTGCATCGGCTTGAGCAGATTGCCGAGAACCCCGACAGCGAGTGGGAAGACCCCGATCTGATGAAGCTGGCTGCTTGAGATCATGAAAGGTGGAGGTTATGCCTCTGAGCTTTTACAGGAAGAAATGGGCTTGACCCTCTTGCACCAGTAACATGTGGCGGCTGTCTCTCGTTCAAACAGCTGCGAGGATTGGTCGAGTGGCATGGTGAGGGGAAAAAGGGCGATCTTGGCGTTCCACGGCGGCCAGCCTGTGCGCGAAATGCTATTACCCTATGGCCGTCAGTGGATTGACGAAGATGACCTCGGTGCTGTCCTTGAGGTGTTGCGTTCCGGCTGGATCACGACCGGGCCCAAGGTGGCGGAGTTCGAAGAAGCTTTAGCCGCGTACGTGGGTGCTAAGCACGCAGTGAGTTTCAGCTCCGGGACCGCGGCGTTACACGGGGCAGCCTTTGCAGCCGGTATAGAGCCGGGAGACGAGGCCATCACGACGCCGATGACCTTCTGCGCCACGGCCAACTGTGTACTTTACCAGGGCGCCAAGCCGGTGTTCGCAGATATCTGCCCAGACACACTAAATATTGATCCTGATGAGGTCGCCCGGCACATCACGCCACGTACAAAGGCGATCGTGCCGGTTGACTACGCTGGTCATCCGGCTGACTTGGATGCGATCCTAAAGCTGGCCGATCGCCATGGACTGGTGGTCATTGAGGATGCCTGCCATGCTCTAGGGGCAGATTATAACGGACGGCAGGTGGGCACCGTTAGCCACATGACCGTGTTCAGCTTTCACCCAGTGAAGCACATCACCACGGGAGAGGGCGGGATGGTGACCACCGACGACGCAGAACTGACCCGCCGGCTACAGATGTTTCGCAATCACGGTATTGACAGCGACACCCACCAGCGTCAGGCCGATAAACAATGGTACTACAGGATGGTGGCTCTCGGGTACAATTATCGCCTCACAGACATTGGGTGTGCACTCGGACTATCCCAACTGCGCAGACTAGATATCAATCTCGCACGTCGCCGTGAAATCGCACAACGGTACACAGCAGCCTTCCAGGGCATACCTGGTTTGCTTCCACCCGCGATGCGCCCCGACGTGAATCCGGCTTGGCATCTCTATCCCATTCGCCTCCATTTGAAGAAGCTCCGCGTAGGCAGGACCGATGTCTTCCGGGCGCTGCGGTCTGAGAATATCGGCGTCAACGTCCATTATATCCCAGTGCATCTTCACCCCTATTATCGGGAACGGTTTGGTTACCAGGATGGCGACTATCCCGTAGCCGAAGAGGCCTATGAACGGCTAATCAGCTTGCCGATGTTTCATGGGATGAGCGATCAGGATGTGGAGGATGTGATCCAGGCTGTGGGCAAGGTGGTGAAATATTATGCGATCTAGTCAGCACGTGAGGAAGGATATTATGATGATCATATACATGAGGTACTGCGGACGTTGCGTTATGCCAGAAACCAAACCCGACCTGTTTATTGATGGGGAAGGGGTGTGCAGTGCATGCCGTTCTTTTGAACGGCGAAGAGACATCGACTGCAACGCTCGTAGGGATGAATTGCTTCGTTTACTCGAGCCTTACCGTTCAAAAAATGGTAACAACTATGATTGTGTGATTCCGGTTAGTGGAGGCAAGGATAGCCACTTCCAAACTGTGCGTATGCTAGAACTAGGAATGAATCCCTTATGCGTCACAGCAACGACCGACAGGTTATCTAACATAGGACGGCGCAATATCGAGAATCTCAAAAATCTTGGGGTTGATTACATTGAGGTGACGGCAAACCCAGTGATTCGCAGAAAAATTAATCGTTTAGCTCTGAACCAGATAGGGGATATTTCGTGGCCAGAGCATGTGACGATCTTTACAATTCCGGTTCGTATCGCGGTGCAATTCGATATTCCTCTCATCGTTTGGGGCGAAAACTCGCAAAATGAGTATGGCGGCCCTGCCGGTGCGGCCGAGAACAATACGCTGACACGGCGATGGTTAGAGGAGTTTGGAGGACTTTTAGGCCTGAGAGTGTCCGATCTGATTGGACTGGCTGGCATTGAACCAAAACACCTGATCCAGTATACCTACCCATCAGACGAAGATCTCAAGCGAGCGGGTGTCACAGGCCTCTTCTTAGGCTACTATTTGCCCTGGGACGGTCATCAGAATGCCCTGTTGGCCCAGGCACATGGCTTCGAAACGTACCACAAGACAGTGGAGGGGTCCTTAGTGAACTATGAGAACCTGGACAACCACCAGACAGGCATACATGACTATTTCAAGTTCCTAAAGTACGGCTTCGGGAGAGCGACAGATTTGGCCTCCCTGCATATTCGTCGTGGGCGCCTTTCAAGACAGGAGGCTATCAAGTTGGTAGAAATCCACGATGGCAAATTCCCTTGGGTGTACCTTGGATGCCCTCTCGAGGCAATACTCAAGGATATCGATATGACGTTGGAAGAATTCATCAAAGTCTGCGACCGGTTTACAAACAAGAAGCTGTTCGTCTGCGATTCGAGGGGAAAATTGGTAAAGGATAAGGACGGCAACCTTACCAAGATCAATTACGACAACGTTGATTCGCCCACACGCGCTGCCGATCTCTCGCTCAGCAGGACTGGCCATCTCGCCAAGATCGCCTCTGACAACGCATGAAGAAAGAAGTACAGTCCATGAAGAAAGTAGCAATCGTAGATTATGGTATGGGAAATCTGGGTTCAGTTGCCCGTACTGCGGAAGAGTGTGGTGGAAGTCCAGTGATTACCAACAGAGCGCATGACCTTGAGGTAGCGAACTATATCGTCCTACCTGGAGTTGGTGCTTTTGCCATTGGAATGCGGAACATTCGCGAACGTGGGCTTGACGAGCTTCTTACCGCCCAGGTGATCGGGAAAGGTATCCCTTTCCTTGGAATTTGCCTTGGCATGCAACTCCTAGCCACGAAGGGATGGGAGGGCGAAGAAACAAATGGTCTCGGTTGGATTGAGGGTGAGGTGAAGCGTCTTCAGCCTGATGGCCAAAACGTGCGCATACCGCACGTGGGGTGGAACGAAGTTATTTTCACTCAAGCCTCGCCACTATTTAGTGGGATACTATCTGGCAAGGACTATTACTTTGTGCACAGTTACCACCTATTGTGCGGTAATGAGCGAGACGTTATTGCACGCACGCCCTACTGCGGCGGCTTCGTTTCGGCAGTTGGAAGAGATAACATTTTTGGCGTACAGTTTCATCCCGAAAAGAGCCAGCGGCTTGGATTTCAAGTGATCCGGAATTTTCTCGCGCTGTAAGAGTCCGGCATGTTGAAGGTTCGCGTCATGCCGACCTTGCTTTTCAAGAACTTCGGCTTGGTAAAGGGGGTGTGCTTCGATAGCTGGCGGCCGATAGGTAGCGTCATGCAAGCCATCAAGGTCTACAACATGCGTGAGGTCGATGAATTGGTGTTCCTCGACATCAGCGCCACGGGCGACGGGCGCCCTCCCGATTTCGAGACTGTGGATGAAATCGCCGACGAGTGTTTTATGCCGCTGACAGTGGGCGGAGGAGTACGAACAATTGATGATGTGGGGCGCCTTCTGCAAGTTGGTGCCGATAAGGTCGCGATAAATACAGCAGCGATTCAAACTGCAGATCTTATTCGGTCTGTGGCAGATAAGTATGGCTCCCAATGTGTGGTTGCTTCAATTGATGCGAAGCAAATACCTAATGGCCAATACGAGGTGTTTACGCATTCGGGGACTCGGCCCACAGGAAAGGATCCCGTGACCATCGCAAGAGAGGTCGAAGCACTAGGGGCGGGAGAGATCCTACTCACGTCAATCGACCGCGATGGGACCACGGCCGGCTACGATATCGAGTTGATAAGGGATGTGAGCGATGCAGTCTCTATACCTCTGATCGCGTCCGGCGGTGCTGGGAACTATGGGCATATGGCCTCGGCAATAATCCAGGGCAAAGCCTCGGCCGTTGCAGCAGCCAGCATCTTTCACTTTACCCAGCAAACGCCCCTGGAAGCCAAGCGTTTTCTTCGGGAATGCGGCATAAACATCAGGCTGTGACATCACACAAATCGGCGCATGAAAATGACGGAACGAAGAGACTCGGACGCAAGTCGGTTGGAAGACTTGTGGGCTGGCGAATTCGGCGATGCGTACATCCAGCGCAACATCAATGTAGCCGCGGGTCGTGAGGGATTTTGGAACACGCTCTTCGCCAAGTATTCGGTCAGAAGCGTCCTAGAGATTGGTTGTAATGTCGGGGCGAACTTACAGTGGATTTGCAAACTGGCCTCTTCAGGTGAGGTCTACGGGGTTGATATCAACAAACGCGCACTTGAGCGACTACGCAGCAATCTGCCCAGTGTCAACGCAATACGCTCACCGGCACGCAATCTGCCGTTTCGCGACAATCGGTTTGATCTCGTCTTTACCGCTGGAGTGCTCATTCATCAATCCAACGACACACTACCTATTGTCATGGCGGAGATTGTACGTTGTGCTCGGCGATATGTACTATGCATCGAGTATTTTGCCGAAGAGACGGTCGAGATCCCCTATCGCGGCCAGCCGCGTGCGCTGTTCAAGCGCGACTACGGTCGACTCTACGAGGAGATTTTCTCCGAACTGAAGCTGCTCGAGCACGGCATGCTCACTCGTGAGCAGGGATGGGATGATGTAACATTCTGGTTGTTCGAGAAGATGCACTAGAAATTCTGGGCGTAGGGATGAAACCTGTTATCATTATCCAAGCCCGCATGGGCTCGACGCGTTTACCAGGCAAGGTACTGATGAACATTGGGGGGCAGACGATGTTGGCACGCGTCGTAAACCGCGCTCGCCTCGCCAAGACAGTCCGGACAATTGTCGTGGCTACCAGCACGTCGGTGAAAGATGATGTCATCATAGAGCATGCTCGTGCGCTGGGCGTTGATGTCTTCCGTGGTGATGAGGAGGACGTTCTGAGCAGGTTCTACAAGGCGGCAATGGCCTTCAATGCCGATGTGGTTGTTCGTATCACCGCTGACTGTCCCTTGATCGAGCCAGAGATCATAGACAAGGTTGTCACTGCCTTCCTCGAGGTTTACCCCAAGGCCGACTTCGCCGCCAATACTTTGCAGCGCACCTATCCCAAGGGGATGGATGTGGAAGTGGCATCGTTTACGGCGTTAGAGCGTGCCTGGCGGCAGGCGGGAAAATTCTACCAACGCATCCACGTCTTTCCATACATATACGAAAATCCGGACAGCTTTGACCTAATCAGTGTGACAGATGAGCGGGATAACTCATGGATGCGTTGGACGGTTGATACACAGGAGGATCTAGAATTCGTTCGAGCCGTGTATAGCGCATTGGGCAATGATGATAGCGTCTCCTGGCAGGAAGTGCTGGTTCTGTTGGATCGACAACCAGAGTTATTAGAGATAAACAAGTGCGTGCAGCAGAAGGCCTTGGAGGCGGGATGATGGTCCGGGGGGTGTCCATTGGCAATCGCTGGATTGGCGATGGGAACCCTTGCTTCATCATTGCTGAGGCTGGAAGTAATCACAACCGCAACCTCGAGCAGGCAAGGAAACTCATAGATGTCGCTGCTTCGGCTCGTGCCGATGCCGTGAAGTTCCAGGCCTTCCGCGCCAGCAGGCTCTATCCCAAGAGCGCCGGCATAAGTGAGTACCTGGATATCCCCAAGCCTATCTACGACATCGTCGCCGAGCTGGAGATACCCTACGAATGGCTGCCCGAACTGGCAGCCTACTGCAAAGAGAAAGGGGTTCTTTTCCTGGCTTCAGTGTTCGACGAGGAATCAGCTGATCGCCTCGATCCACACGTTGAGGCTTTTAAAATCGCTTCGTATGAGATGACCCACATTCCGCTCGTCCGGTATGTAGCAGCAAAGGGCAAGCCAGTGATCATCTCGACTGGGACCGCCAATTTGGATGAAGTGGCGGAGACCGTACAAGAGTTTCGCCAAACAGGGAACGATGGTCTCATCTTGATGCAATGTACGGCTGCCTACCCCGCGCCCCTAGAATCACTCAACGTCCGGGCGGTGGCAACGATGAAGTCAATCTTTGGCGTGCCAGTGGGACTATCGGATCACTCTCGCGATCCTCTGGTCGCTCCTCTCGCGGCAGTGGCTGTTGGAGCAAATCTGATCGAGAAGCACTTTACATTGAGCAATGAACTCCCAGGCCCGGACCACCGCTTCGCCCTGGAACCTGCTGAGCTACGCATGATGATCCAGAAACTGCGAGAGGAGGAGAAGGTGCTGGGCAATGGGGAAAAGGTGATGCATCCAGTCGAGGCAGAATTGAGGGGATTCGCCCGGCGGAGCATATTTGCTTTAAGGGATATTGCACCGGGAGAAGAGATCACAAAAGAGAACGTCGCGGTCTTACGATGTGGCAATTCGAAACCTGGCCTGGAACCGAAGCACCTTCAGGAGGTCCTTGGTAAGCATGCCCGTCGGAAGATAGTGGCCAAATCCGTCATCCAGAGAGACGACTGTGCCTGAGTCGATGTCGAATCGAGTCACGGTGCGTCCCGCCACATTTCAAGATTGCCGAACTGTTTGGGAGTGGCGAAACGAGCAAGCTACTCGTGATGCCTCCTTCAATACGCGCTACATTCCTTACGAAGAGCATAAGGGCTGGTTCGCTCGTAAGTTAACTGATCCGCACAGTCGTATCTTCATAGTGGCAAATACTCAAGGGCGCGGTGCGGGATATGTCCGCTTCGATTTGGTCAACCAGGAGGCCACAATCAGTGTCAGTATTGATAGCAGTGAGCGGCGTAAGGGCTACGGCACAGCAGCAATCAGGAGCGCATCGGATCTCCTCCTGGGAACCGAGCCTATGCATCGCGTCATCGCTCACATCAGGCGTGATAATCCTGCTTCCATGGCAGCGTTCGAGCGGGCTGGATTCGTCTTGCAAGGATACACACAAATCGAAGGCGTGGATGCTTGCGAAATGATCTATGAGGGGAAAGCAGGCGCAGGAGCCCAGTCAAATAGGCCACAGGGTCTCAGTTGATCCGAGCGGGAGCAAGGATGCCCTCACACTGTGTGCTCTTCCGTGTGGACGCTGGACCGGATATCGGGCTGGGGCATCTGCAACGGTCCCTCTCGCTCGCCTCGGCCCTGCACCAATTCGGCGCAACGTGCATTTTCTTGACCAATAGGGTCCCCGCCGTGCAGAGTCGCGTCAAAGCCTTCGGATTCGAAGCTGATGGGCTCGAGACGCTCGAACCCGGCGGTGCGGAGAATTTGAAGAGTACGCTGAGGAAGGCTATTCGGCATCGGTGTGATGTCATGGTTGTAGACTCCTACAATGTGGGTGCCGACTACCTGGGGCACTTGCGGGCAACGGGGTTGTTCGTCGTGGCCATTGATGATCTCGCTCGCCATCCTTTTCCCTGTCAGCTCGTCGTTAACGGCGGTGCCCATGCCTTACAATTGCCCTACTGCCCGTCGTCGGGCGACACTCGCTTTTTGTTGGGTCCACGGTATGCCCTATTGCATCCCGAGTTCTGGGACGCATCATCTCGAGCTGTGCAGAAGACCGCAGCGAATGTGCTTGTCACCCTTGGCGGTGCAGATCAACACAACCTGATGCCAATGATGCTGAGTTTGCTGGACGATCTGCCTGGCGAGTTCACTGTGACCGCCATCGTCGGCCCATTTTTCAGCAACTGTTCCGAGGTACAGGCGATGGCAAAAGATTGCCGCCGGTCGGTACTGCTGGTGCGCAGTCCAGACTCCGTTCGCGACCTGATGCTGAAGGCAGACCTAGCGATCTCGGCTGGCGGGCAGACGTTGTACGAACTAGCGGCAGCCGGTACGCCAACGGTGGCGATACAGGTGGCAGATAATCAAGCCCCTAGCGTGCGGGCACTCGTTGCGAAAGGGACCGTGTACATGGGAGGCTGTGTGGGTGAGGCCCAGCTCCTAGATCGTGTAAGTGAAGTCGTAAAGATGCTACTGGCGGATAACGACACCCGTGCCCGTATGATTGCGGCAGGCCAGCAATTGTTGGATGGACAGGGAGCAAGGAGGATTGCAGAGGTCATGGTTTCCGCGTGAATCTCCCTCAAACAAAGGCGCGTATCTGATAACGACCCCTCAATCAGGATAAGTTCAGAAGGGACTTGGCCACCAAACCGTAGCATGCCTCGTCACCCCTGAGATGGTACAACTTCCCCTTGACGGGAGTCGGAGCTTAGCTGATGGGGATCAAAGCGCGGGTGATTCAGGATACCGTCCGGTACGCCGCCAGCATGGTCTTGGCCCAGTTTGTGCTCTTCGTCGGCGGGTTTGCCATCGCGAGGTTCTTAGGGCCAACGCACTATGGCCTTTGGAACGGACTCCAGTTGATCCTGCAGTATGCCTCCTACTCGCAACTGGGGATTGTCAATGCGCTCAATCGTGAACTCCCCCTTCGGCGGGGCAAGGGAGAGCTGGCCCAAGCGGAGCGAGTCAGAAGCGCCACTCTGGGGACGGTCTTAGTGACAGCCCTTGTAGCAGGCGCTGGCATCCTTGCTTACTCGATGATTGCCACCTCGCGCCACTCGCCCCTGGTGATCCTCGGCCTCCGTTTCGTCGGCCTGCTTGTGATCCTCCAGCAGATCTACGGCTACTCGGAGATCTGCTTCCGAACAAACCATGAGTTTGGGATTGTTGGCAAGCTTCGACTCTTCCGGACTGTGCTGGAGGTCTCGCTGGCAGTCCTGCTCACCTACGCCTTTGATCTTGCGGGGCGGTTATGGGCTGCAACCCTTACCTTCATCGTGATCCTCGCCTACATCTTCCGCCGACACCCGGTTCCATTCAGGCCCGCCTTTGATCCAAAGGGGGCGACCAAACTGATTACCATCGGATTCCCCATCATGCTTGTGGGATTGGTCTCGGGAGTCTACCAGAGCATCGACCGAGTCCTGATCCTTGCCTTTCTCGACCCAACCCACCTGGGCTACTACGCGATCGGACTCACAGCAGCCAGCGTCCTCGGCATCCTTCCAGGGGTGGTTGGGGAAATCCTCTACCCGCGCTTCGCCGAACGGTACGGGGCAACCAACAGCCCCTCGCAGCTCAAAGAGTATGTCCTCACGCCGACCTATCTGCTCGCCCACTTGCTGCCCCTTTTCCAGGGAACGATCTACCTTCTCATTCCATACGTCATCCTCACGGCCCTGCCAAAATACGCCCTCGCGATCAGGCCGGCGCGCATACTGGTAATGGGCAGCTTCTTCTTCGCCGTCGCGGGCTTCGCGTCGGATTTCCTCAACACGATCAATAAACAAGCTATGAACCTGATGGCGCAGATCGCAAGCCTGGCGATAGCCATCTCCTCCACATATGCGGTCCTCCGCTTGGGCTGGGGGATCCAGGGCGTGGCAGTGGCCACAGTGCTGACCTCCCTCTTCTATAGCCTCGGCCTTCTCGGATACGTGTTGCTGCGCCACTTCGCCACGCCTCTCGACAGCCTCAAAACCCTCTGGAACCTCTACCTCCCATTCGGCTACTGCCTGGCACTCCTGCTACTAATCGATCTTATCCCCGAAGCCGCGATTGGCCAGGGCATCCCCTTGCTCCCGCTTGTCCTCTTAAAGGTTGTCATCTTCACGCTATTCGTCTTCCCGCTGATTGCCCGCGCTAACCGAAGGGTATCGTTTTTACCGGAGCTCTTTCAGCAGGTGGCCGGTCTATGGCGCACTGGTTCAAACCGATCGGCGTGATGCCATGAAGATCTGCATGGTGGCAAGGACCACCTTAAACCATAGCTCAGGCGGGATGCAAGAGGACCTCCACACGCTGGCCGAGGGTGCGGTCAAGGCCGGCCACCGGGTCATTGTGATCACCACCCGCCATCCCGATGGTCTGAGCGAGAGTGAGACCAGGGGTGTCGAGATCCACTACCTTCAGGACACGATCCCGGAATCGTACAAGCAAGGGTTCTACCGCAAGGCGTATCAGCGATTTACGGAGCTCGACCGGCAGATCGGTTTTGACCTTATCCTTAGTCAAAGCTTCGCCGCTCTCGCGTTTGCAGGAAAGGTGCGGCAACCAATCATCGCCAGATTCCACGGGGTCTGGTTCTCAGAATCCGACTATGCGCCGCTTGTGTGGAGGATGCTGACTTTCAGGGAGCGGTTGGAGACAGGGCTCCGCCTTCCCGCGGCCTACAGAACTTACCGACGGCTGCAAGGGTTCGCGACTCGTGTCGATCGGATACTCGTTGATAGCCAGTTCGCACTTCAGGAACTTCTGCGAACCCATTGGCAACTCGACCCCTCCAAGGTCCGATGCATCTATCCCGGCATAGATGTCGAAATTTTCCGGCCGCTTGAGCGTGAGACGGCAAAGCAACAGCTTGGCCTTAGCGGCGGCGTCCTCCTGTACTTCAGCCGGTTGAGCATTGCAAAGGGGGCGAGGCTGGCTCTCAGGGCGTTCGAGGGGCTCAACAGAAAGGACGTCACGTTGCTCATCGGGGGCGAGGGTCCTGATCGTCCCTTCCTGGAAGAGTATGTGAGGAACAGGAACATCAGCGGTGTCCGCTTCTGTACGATTTTTGACGACCAGCGAGCACTGTATTACAATGCCGCAGATTTGTTTCTCTATCCCGAGCTTACCCAGCCTGCATTCGGCTTGGTGGGGGCGGAGGCGCTAGCTTGTGGCGTTCCCGTCATCGGGGCCCGACATGGCGCGATCCCCGAGGTGCTGGGGGAAACAGAGATCTTTTTCATCCCTGGGGATGCGGACGACCTCAAGGAGAAGATGGCAACGGCTCTCGACGACCTCCCCCGACTTCAAGCCCTCGCCTCGGCCAGGCGGGATCGCGTTCTACGGCTGTTCTCGAGCGAGCGGATGCTCTCCTCAATCTTTGACGAGTTCCAGGTCATACTCAGCGGTGCAGATCGGCCCGGAGTGCGAAAAGAGAGCGGACTGTGATCATCCCCCATTGGGTCTCGTGTCACGGCGCCGTGGCCAACGCGGACTGGCTGCATGTCGTTCCGCCCGCACACGCAATCCGGGGGGACGTTCGCGGCATTGTAGACCCGGGGGTCACCATAATGCAGGAGCGGTCTCCCAGTTCGCGACGCACGCCGCTATGACCGCCCGTTCGAGGACGCCTGGGAGATTCCGCTGCAAACCGAGGGGAACCTTAAACACCCTCACAGCCATCATAAAGCGCTGTGCCGTCCCGCACAGCTCTATCTGCCAACTAACACAGCGTACGACACATTAGGTCGTGCGGGGGGCGCTGCGTCTAACGGAAGATGCACCTCACTAGTTCTCCGGGAGAGCTTAGAAGAAAGGCCCCCTGAGTTCCACTCCCCGCACATATGTTCCAAGGCCATAGGCGATAATAAGTAGATGTTAGTGTACACAAGGATTTCCGGTATGGGCGCCATTGACCTCGCTGTCATGCTACAAAATACGATCGAGCATATCCGGAGCAAGCGAAACGTGGTGAAATTATTGGAGTCTTTACCTGAATAATGGTTTGCCGTGAAAGAGGTTTGATGAATACTCCTAGGACCTTGCCCGTCTCGATTGCAATGCGCTGGTGGTACACCTTTGTTGAACGCAAGAGTCTTGTCTGGTCGGCTCTGACCCTCCTTGCGCTGATGGTCTATGGCCCTTCGGTAAGGAATTACTTCATCGGCGAGGACCTCGCGCTACTTCCCATGTTCATCGATATCGTAAACCACTTAAGACATGACCTGCTGGCCTTTCTGCCAGGTTTCGTGTTTCGGCCTATATACTGGCTCTATTATGCTGGACTCCATCGAATGTTTGGCCTAAATCCGTCCGCCTATCGCCTAGTCAATATCCTGGTGCATGGTTTGAATGGTTTTCTGGTGTTCCTTTTGGCCAAAAGATTGCTGAGGCGTTCGGCGCCTGCATTGCTCTCCTCTGTCATTTTCATCGTCTACTACGTCCAATCAGATACGGTAATTTTCCTCGTAACCTTCGAACACTGCTTGGGCGGCACTTTTGTTCTCTCTTCACTTCTCACTTTTCTAAATTATCTGTCGAATGGGTCGCGTCTGAGCTATTGCCTTGGCGTGCTGTTGTTTGCAATGGCACTCTTCACCAATCCATCCACCGTCTCGTTGATCCCAACTCTAGCCTTTCTATACATGATCCCAGGCCTCCTTCAAGAGGGCAAGGAGCGTTCCATGAAATCCCGTATCCAAGCGCTCACAATCGCAGCCCTTCCGTTCGCCCTGGTCACCGCTGCATTCATTTTCATCGAGACTGCGCGGGGTTCATTCACCCGCTTCCGCGGAACCGTACAGGTCGTCGCGAATATCAATACCTTTTTCTCCCACCTATGGTTTCCATTTGGCCCGCAGAACTTAACTGATACCTTGATGTCTTCCCAGTCCATAGGTGAAGGGCTCCAGCGCCTTCTCCGGCTGCCAAATTTCCCTGTGATCCTTTTGATGCTGATTTCTGCCGCTATTACACTTCTATTCTTTACGACCAAAGTCCTCCGAGGGTCTCCTCCGGAACGATTTTTTTCAGGCCTTGTTTTTACCGGTTTCCTCCCCTTTCTCGCTTATCAAGGGATCTCTCGAAGATACTTCTACCTCCCGCTCATCGGCGTTTCCATTCTACTAGCTACACAGATCGAGCAGTTCTTCCGGGCCGATCGAGTGAACCATCCTAGGTCTCAAATGGCGAGATGGGTCATCACATCTATCTTAATCTTTTTTCTCGCTCTCCAACTTCGACTCAACCATGAGATTAACTCCAATTTCCACCGCGCTGGCCTGATCGTCCACCAGGTAGTTGAAGGCCTCTGGTCCGCACATGCTTCGTTTCCCAATGGGACCGCGATCTTCCTCAAAGGCGTGCCGCAGGTCATCGGCAAGGATGTGAATGTCTTCAATCCGGGAGAACTGGAGCACATCCTACGCTGGAAGTATGCGAATCCTTCTCTGCAAGTCAGCCTTCTTGGAGAGGGCGAGAGGTTTCCTCCCATGGGACCGGCCACGTATTTCTTCACCTACAAAGGGAATCGTCTGGAAGAAGTCCGCCGCGATACCCATTGATAGCATCGGACATGGCTCACGCAAAAAAAGTCGTTATAGTAATGCCCGCTTACAATGCGGCCAAGACCTTGGAAAGGACCGTTCGTGACATCCCTTCCGGCTGTGTTGATGAGATCATGGTCGTGGACGACGCAAGCACGGACGATACAGTCAAGGTCGCAAAGAGGCTTGGGCTCCGGGTCGTCGTGCATCCTGAAAACCGCGGGTACGGTGCGAATCAAAAGACTTGCTACGATGAGGCGCTAAGGAGAGGGGCCGACATCGTCGTCATGATTCATGCCGACTACCAGTACGACAGCCGGCTTACGCCACACATCGTGGGAATCATCAGGGACGGCATCTGTGATGTCGTCCTGGGATCCAGGATACGGACGCGAAGGGAAGCCCTCGATGGTGGGATGCCACTCTACAAATACTTGAGCAACCGCTTCTTGACCATCACAGAAAACATCATACTTGGCCAAAATGTTTCGGACTTTCACACCGGCTTACGAGGTTACGCACGACACGTTCTCGAGACGATCCCTTACCATCTCAACTCCGACAAATTTGTCTTCGACACGGAATTCCTGGTTCAAGCTTGCTATTTCGGCTTCAAAATCGGTGATATTCCTGTTCCGGCACGGTATTTTCCCGAGGCGTCCAGCGTGGACTTCAAAAACAGCCTGATCTACGGCGTCCAGACACTGTGGACCCTGGTCAAATACCTCGCTCACACCTTCGGCATCAAGAGGTCTCCTCTCTTTCGGGCGAGGTCATCCAAAACCTGATGGGCTAGTCCGAAGTTCCGGCCCCTCTGATGACGTTTGTTGTGGAGTGGCGCTGAGTTGACTTCATTCTGTCTGCAAGAGTGTAGCCACTAAATAGCGATTATTGTTCTTGACTACGGGGCCGTGTCGTGGTTTAGTAGGCCATGGCTTCCCGAGATGGCGCCGTCCACGTAGCCACCACGCGGCGCGTGTACAAAGGCAAGACCTACGAGTCGCACCTGCTGCGCCGCTCCTACCGCGAGGGCGGCAAGGTCCTGCACGAGACCGTCGGCAATCTCTCCCACCTCTCCTCCGAGACGATCGATCTGATCCGGCGCTCGCTGCGCGGCGAGCACTTTGTCGCCGCCCACGAGCGCCTCGAGATCGTCCGCAGCTTGCCCCATGGGCACGTCGCCGCCGTGCTGGGCGCCCTGCGCGCTACCGGCCTCGACAAGCTCCTGGATCGGGCGGCGTCGCGCGAGCGCGACCTCGCGATCGCGATGATTGCGGCCCGGGTGCTCGATCCGCGCTCGAAGCTCGCGACCACGCGGGTCTGGACCCAGAGCACGCTCGCGGACGAGTGCGGGGTCAGCGATGCCGACGAGGAGGCCCTCTACGCGGCGATGGACTGGCTGCGCGAGCGCCAGCCGCACATCGAGAAGGGGCTCGCGAGGCGCCACCTCGGCGAGGGCGCGCTCGTCCTCTACGACTTGACCTCGACCTACGTCGAAGGCCACGGCTGCCCGCTCGCTAAGCTCGGCTACAGCCGAGACGGCAAGCGCGGACTCGCGCAGATCGTCTTCGGCCTGCTCACCGACGCGCAAGGCTGCCCGATCGCCGTCGAGGGCTTCGCCGGCAACACCGGCGATCCCTCGACGGTGGCCCACCAGGTCGAGAAGCTTCGCGAGCGCTTTGGGCTCCAGTCCGTGGTCCTCGTCGGCGACCGCGGTATGCTCACGGCGGCGCGCATCCGCGAGGACCTCGCCCCGGCCGGGCTGTCCTGGATCACCGCCCTGCGCGCCCCGGCGATCGATGCGCTGCGCAGCGCGGGATCGCTCCAGCTCTCGCTCTTCGACGAGAAGGACCTCGGCGAGATCACCGACCCGGCCTACCCGGGCGAGCGGCTCGTCGTATGTCGCAACCCGCTGCTTGCCGAAGAGCGGTCGCGCACGCGCGAGGAGCTGCTGGCCTCGACCGAGCGCGATCTCGAGCGCATCCGCGGGCAGGTCGCGGCCGGAAAGCTCCGGGCCGAGAAGGCGATCGGCCTGCGGGTCGGGCGCGTGATCGACCGCTTCAAGATGGCCAAGCACTTCGTGCTGCGCATCGAGGCGGGCGGCTTTGGGTTCGAGCGCAACCAGGAGCAGATCGCGCAGGAGGCAGCGCTCGATGGCTTCTACGCGCTGCGGACCAACGTGCCCGCGGCACAGCTCGACACCGCCGCGGTGGTGCGGAGCTACAAGTCCCTGAGCCAAGTCGAGCGCGCCTTCCGCAGCCTGAAGACGCTCGACCTGCACGTGCGGCCCCTCCATCACTACACCGAGGCGCGCGTGCGGGCGCACGTCTTCCTCTGCCTGCTCGCCTTCTACGTGCAGTGGCACATGCAGCGCGCCTGGGCTCCGATGCTCTTTACCGACGAGCTCCCGCCCGGGCGCACGGGCCACTCGCCCGTCTCGCCCGCAAAGCGCTCCGCCAGCGCCACCGACAAAGCCCACACCAAGCAGCGCCCCGGCGGACAGCCGGTCCACAGCTTCCGCACGCTCCTCGGCGAGCTCGCCACGCTTACCCGCAACCACGTCCGTCCCGTCGGCGCCGACGACACGGCAGCCTTCGATCTAACCACGATCCCGACGCCGCTGCAGCGCGAGGCACTCGAGCGGCTCGGCATCACCGGACGCGTGTAGCCAGAATCAAACGGACGATTCTCCGTGAAGGCACGCAGAATCAACCGCTTGGCGCGTTGGCATCGAGGAACTTCGGGCTA